>Ga0208229_1000008_pt1 | contig 48712 bp, 53 predicted proteins | sample LakMenEpi22Aug11_FD_150725 | JGI IMG/M metagenome (GOLD analysis project Ga0208229, IMG submission 150725) | Freshwater microbial communities from Lake Mendota, WI - 22AUG2011 deep hole epilimnion (SPAdes) | ecosystem: Environmental > Aquatic > Freshwater > Lake > Epilimnion/Euphotic zone ... | reverse complement strand
TAACACCCGCTGGCCAGCCAGCAGGCGGCGGGGTACACACAGGCAGGCGTCGCCGAGCAGGGGGGTGGCCACCAGCAGCAGCCCGAGGGCCTGGGGCCAGCTGGAGGCCTGCAGCACCAGCCCGGCGAACACCGCCCCCAGGAAGGTGCTGCCCACATCTCCCATGAACACCTTGGCCGGACTCCAGTTCCAGGCGAGGAAGCCGAGCAGGGCGCCCACCAGGGCCCAGAGGGGCGCGGCCGGGGCCGGCAGCTGGCTGCTGCCGGCGGCGATGGCGATGGCCAGGCAGCCGGCCACCAGCCCGTCGAGGCCGTCCATGAAGTTGGTGAAGTTGATCACCGCGGTGACGGCGATCAGCAGCAGGCCAGCGGCCAGGGGCAGCAGCCACCAGGCCAGCCCCGCCGGCAGCCCCTGGGCCAGGGGGCTCAGGAGGGTGAGCAGCAGGGCGGTGGCCAGCTGCACGCCGTAGCGCCAGCTGGCCGGCAGGTTGTGGCGGTCGTCGAGCACGCCCACCAGGGCCAAGGGCAGGGCCAGCAGCGGCAGGAACCCGGGCACTCCGGTCGCCAGAACGCTGGCAGCGGCGGCTACCAGCACAAAAGCCAGCCCGCCACCCCGGGGCGTGGGCAGGCGATGGGAACTGCGGGCGTTGGGCTGGTCGAGCAGGCGGCGGCGCAACTGGGGCAACAGCACCCAGAGCAGCGCCCAGCCGGCGGCGGCACCCACGGCAACGGCCACGGCAGGGATCAGCACGGGATCAGGTCGTGACTGGAGAAACAATGGAAACCATGGGGCGTAGCAGATCGCTACGGTGGAGGAGAGTCGAAGTTGGGACCCATGCCGAAGGCGGCTTCACCGGTGCGCCTGGAAGATTCCCTGATGCGCAGCGCAACCCTGGCCGGAGCGCGGCAGCATCGCAGTACGGCCGAGCAGATCGAATACTGGGCCACGCTGGGCCGGGAGGTGGCCGGCGTGCTGGATCCAGACAAACTGCTGGATGTGCGGTCGGGCCTGGCCGCACTGCAGGTGGTGCCGGTGACCGCGGCGCCCGTAGTGACAAAACAGGTGTTTGCTGCGCTGGAGCAGCAGCGCCGCTCGGGCCGGCTGAGCCAGGCGGTGAGCCAGGGGGTTCTGCGCTATCAGGGCTCAGCCGAGCACCCGGGCTGCCTGGAGGAGATCAACGCGGACGGCAGTCGCAGGCTGGGGCACTTTCGCGATGGCGTGTTCGTGCCCCGATGAAACAACCGGAGTTGTTCAACAGCTGTGGCTGATCAAGATCTGTGGCTGATCAGCAACTGTGGCTGCTGGTGGGTGGCAATGGCGCCGGCAGGTCCACGTTCTATCACCTGGCGTTGGAGCCCCTGGGCCTGCCATTTGTGAACGCCGATCGGCTTGCCCGGCTTGTCTATCCAGAGGCACCGGAGGCGCACAGCTATGCAGCAGCCCAGCTGGCCGAGCAGCAGCGCAACAGCCTGTTGCTCAGCGGAGCCAGCTTCTGTTTTGAAACGGTGTATTCCCATCCCTCCAAGATTGACTTCGCTGCCCGTGCGAAGGCGCTCGGCTATGTCGTGATCCTGGTGTTGATCCACCTGGAGAACGCGGAACTGAATGCGGCGCGGGTTGCCCAACGGGTGAGCGAAGGCGGCCATGACGTGCCCACCGAGAAGCTGATCCAACGGATTCCGCGGCTGCTGGCACAGGTGAAGGCGTCGATCCCGCTGTGCGATGCGGTGTATGTGCTCGACAATTCCTCTGCGGATGATCCCTTCAGGCCGGTGCTCACGATCAGCGAAGGCAGGTTGGAGCGGCATCAGCACCCCCTGCCAGGCTGGGCTCGACAGTTACTGGATCCGTGAACGCAGGAAAGGGCTGGGGGGGCTCGGCGAGCAGCTGGTGGGCGGGCTGGAAGCCGGCCAGATCAGCGCCCATGCGCAGCACCGCCTCGAAGGCCTTGGGGGAGCGCAGCAGCAGGGGCGCTGCCAGCAGCAGGAACAGGCGGTTGGGGATCGGCAGCAGGCGGCAGCGGCGGGCGGGATCGCCGGGGGGCTGGGCCTGCTGCAAGGCCTGGAGCATGGCGCGGTAGCTGAGCTGCACATCGCCGCCGAGGGGGATGCGGACCGGCAGGGCTGGATCCCAGCCGGCAGCGCTGAGCTGGCGGACCAGGCTGAAGGCCACCGCCGCCAGCTGGCGGGCGTGGATGGGCTGGCGCAGGCCGGTGTGGGCCGGCAGGGGCACCAGGGGCAGGCGGCGCAGCAGCTGCAGCAGGCGGCTGAGGTTGCTGTCCTGGTACGGGCCCACCAGGCCGTAGATGAGGGTGGGCTGGAGGATGCAGCAGCCCACCTGCAGACGGCGGCAGGTGGCGAGCAGCTGGTCTTCCGCCGCCGTGAGCCGCGCCACCAGCTGGCGATCGAAGCTGTTGGCGGCGAAACGCTTGGTGATCGCAGAGGAGGAGGAACAGGCGATCAGGCCGCGCATGCCAGCCAGCCGCTCGGGGTGCTCGCGGGCCAGCTGCTCGAGGAAGGGCGCCAGCAGCCAGATCGGCCCGAAGCTGATCCAGATCGCCCCCGCGCCGGGCTCGCCGGCCGGCCGGAAGGCGGCAGGGTTGGTGAAATCGGCGGGATGGGCCGCGGAGCGGCGGGAATAGGAATGCAGGGGCCAGGCGGGCTCGGCGCCGGCTGCAAGCTGGCGCAGGGCCTCGCCGCTGGGCGTGGCGGCACCGAACAGGTGGAGGTGAATCACAGGTGCCGGGTCAGCGGGCATGGAGCAGGCTGCCCAGCCGCCGCCCGTAGCGCAGCAGAAACGGCACCCACCAGCGCCAAGCGAAGGCGCGGCGGTAGGCGCGGCGCACCTCCTGGAGGCGGCGCCGGGTGTGCTGGCCGCTCACCCCGCCGGCGGCCATGTGCACCAGCTCCAGATTCGTGCACTGCACCCGCAGGCCGGGATGGCGGCTGAGCTGCAGGAAGTAGTCGAGGTCGGCGGAGAGACGGAAGCCAGGGGTGTAGCGGTCCAGGCGCTGGCGGGCGCCGGGGCCGAACAGGGTGGCCTGGTGGGGCGGGGTGGAGCCGAGCAGCAGGGCACGCCGGTAGGCGGCGGCGCTGAGCAGGCCGGCGGGCTGAAACGTGCTCGCACGCGCCAGGGCAGCGCTGCGGGCGTCCACATAGCGGCCGCGGCACACCAGCAGATCAGGCAGCACGCCGCGGGCTGCAGCCGTTTCCAGGTCGGATACCGCCTCGGCCAGCACGCTGGGCGCGGCGGCCCAGTCGTCGGAACCCCAGAACAGCAGCCAGTCGCCAAGGCTGGCGGCGGCGAATCCCTGGTTCATCGCCCCGAAGATGCCCGGCCGGGCCGGATCCTGCTGCTGCCAGCGGCAGCGGGGTTCGGTGGCGCAGCAGTGCTCCAGCCAGGCCCGGTGCTCCGGGCCGGAGGGGCCATCGATGAACAGCAGCCGCCAGTGGGGCCAGCTCTGCTGCTGCAGGGAGCTGAGCAGCCGGGGCAGCAGGACGTGGGAGTTGAGCGTCGGGACGACGATCAGCAGGGAGGGACTCACCGCTTCAGCCATACCAGCAACCGATCAACACGGACATCCCAGGTGCCAGCAAAGCATTGTCCCGATCGGGACAATCAGCCCGAAACCAGAACTAAAATCCAGAAAAGTTCCCGATCGGTAAACTTCAGAGGCCCATGGTGCCTGCAGCGATCCACTCAGTGGCCGAGCTGGGGGCCGCCTTGCGTGCGGAGCGCAAAGCGCTGGGGCTCAACCAGGCCGATCTGGCCCTGGCGGCTGGGGTTGGCTTGCGCTTTGTGGTGGAGCTGGAGGCGGGCAAACCAACGGTGCAACTGATGCGGGTGCTGCGGGTGATCGCCGCCCTGGGCGGAACCCTGCAATTCGTTGGCCATGGTGCTTGAGGCCACCACAGAGCTGGAGGTGTGGCTGCTCAACCAGTGGGCTGGCGCAGCCGCAGGCGATCGCCCAGCAGTGCCAGATCTCCCAATCCGGCGCGGTGAGCCTGAGGGTTGGCGATCAGCCGGATCTGGCGATGAGCTCAACGTCAGAGAGGCCCTGAAAATCCCTGTCCATGGTGTAGAGGCGGGCCTGATGGAATCGGGCTGTGGCGAGGATGATGCTGTCAGCCATTGGCAGCCGCAGGTTGTGGCTGAGCTGGGCAGCAACGATTGCCAGGCTGCTGTCCAGATTCACAACCTGGCCTCTCTGCATGGCAGCCAACGCTTGGATGGCCTGGGCTTCGCTGTGCTCCCGCAACACCCACTTGAACACCTCCAGGATGCTGATCGCGGGCACGACCAAGGTCGATTCGGCATCCAGAACCTCGAGAAACGGCCCCGCCTTGGGGCCATCGGTGAACACCTCAATCCAGCCCGATGAGTCGACAACGGCTGGCTGGACACTCACAGGCGATCCACCTCCCGCTCGAAAGTGTTCTCCCCGGAGAGAAAGCCTCGCAGCGCCGACGGCGGCTGACTGGGCACCAGTTCAATCCTGCCGGGCAGGGAGATCACCTGCAGCTGCTGGCCTGGCCGGAGGCCGAATTGCTCGCGCACCCGCTTGGGAATAACGACCTGATACTTGGGGGAGACAGTTGTGAGATCCATCTCCTGATCGTAGCCAGGAACCTTGATCGATCCAGGCTGAGGGTGACAATGAAGGGATTCGGCGTGGGGGGGAGCCGGGACCGATCACCGCTGCCCCACCACCACCGCCGGGTTACCGCGCACGATCGCGCCGGCGGGAACGGTGCCGTTCACCACGGCAGCAAGGGCCACCACGGCAGCGGGACCGATCTGGGTGCCGGGGGCGAGCACGGCGCGGGCGGCAATCCAGGCATCGGCGGCGATGGTGATCGAGCCAAGGCGCAGATCAAAGCCAGGGGAGCGGAAGTCGTGGTTGCCGGTGCAGAGATAGGCGCCCTGGGAGAGGCACACGCGATCGCCGATCGTGATCGGGGCAAGGTTGTCGAGCCAGGCGTCCTCCGCCAGCCAGCAGGCCTGGCCCACCTGCAGGCGCCAGGGGAACTTCACGCGCAGGCCGGGCTTGAGGCGACAGCCGGAACCGATGCGGGCCCCGAAGACGCGCAGCAGGGCCACGCGCCAGGCGGAACCGGGCAGCCAGCGGGCGCTCAGCAGGGGGGCACCGAGGCAGAACCAGAGGGTGCGCACGAGCAAGGGCGCGCCTGGGTGCCAATCCGGTGGGGTGCGATAGCGATCGAGCTGCTGAATCATGCGGGGGAACCGCCGGCGAGATCGGCAAGCTCGGTGGCAATCAGCTGGAGGAACCTTCGGTGGAGGGGGGAGGGGTCGAGCCAGACAAGTGCTCCCGCTCGAAGCGCTCGAGCCTGGAGTTGACCTGCGCGAGTCGCGCGTTCTCTTGCTTCAGCCGCGCGATATCGCTCTCGATCAGCGCGTCTTCTTGCCTCCTGAGCGCGTCTTCTTGACTCCTCAGCGCGTCTTCTTTCTCGTCTTGCAGCATCCTCTGCTCGAGCTCGTATTGCCGCACACTTGTATCGATCGTTGGATGCCAATTGAGCTTCTGCAAGAGCCGCCGCAACGGCGGCAGCGATGCAAGGAATTCCTGCTTGCTGCGGTAAATCGACGGAAGCGGCTCCCAGGAGGTCGACATGGCTGTAGCTGGTGAAAAGGGTGATTAGGCCAAGGAGAATGGCTGCAAGGACTGTGATCCAGCCTTGACAGTCAAGTCGGGCACACATCGTAGCCAGGCCACACACTGAAAACAGGATAGTACATCTGAACTGGTGCACTTCCGGGGGTATGGGGAAGTAGTCGCAGGACCATCAGCCAGCGGGGCAATGGGCTGCCTGACCCATGGCGCGAAAAGGGTTCACCGTGGAGAGATCGACAGGCACCATCCGGATTGAGCCATCGGCTTCGACGACCCTTTTCAGCTAGGTTCATTCACCAGGCCTCGCATCCACAAACTCCGGCCGCTCGCCACCCCCCAGGATCCAGGCGTAGAGCTGGCGGGTTTGCTCCGCCACGTGGGGCCAGCTGAACCGCTCACGCACCAGGGACTGGCCGGCGGCGGCCATGGCGGCGCGCTCGGCGGGGGTGAGGGCAAAGAGCTGCTCCAGGGCGGCGGTCAGGGGGGCCGGGTTGGGTTCGGCGGCGAGGGCGGCGCCGGCCGCGAAGGCCTCGGGCAGGTTGCAGGCGGCGCTGAGCAGGCAGGGCAGGCCGTGGGCCATGGCCTCGAGGGCGGCCATGGGCAGGCCCTCGGAGAAGGAGGGCAGCACGAAGGCGGAGGCTGCCGCGAGCGCGGCGGCCTTGTCGGCGCCGAACACGGGGCCGCACAGCCGCAGGCGCTGCAGCTCGCCGCGAGCCTGGGCGGCGGCCACGCGCCGGCCGAGGGCACCCTGGTCGCCATAGCCCACCAGGGCCAGCCACCAGCCGGCGCGCTCAGCGGCGGCGGCCACGGCCTGCCAGGCCGCCAGGAGCGGGTCGAGGCCCTTCTTGCGGTGGAAGCGGCCGAGGAAGAGCAGCACCGGCTCGCCGGGGGGGATGGCGGCGGCCCAGGGCGGCGGCGGCAGGGGGGCTGAGCCAGGGGGCGGGGCGGCGGGCAAGGCCACGCCGTTGGGGATCACGGCGATCGGCACGTTGGGCAGCAGGGCGCGGATGGCGTCGGCTTCGGCCGGGCAGAGGGCGTGCAGGCAGCGGGCGGATTGGAGGGCTCGGCGTTCCCAGAGGCGCCACACCAGCTGCTTGCGCCGGCGGGAGATGGCAAGGGCTCCCGGATCGAGCATGCCGTGGGGGGCGATCAGCAGGGGCATGCCGGCATCGGCAAGGCGGGGAGCGATGCGGGTGGGGCTGCGCCAGAGGCCGTGGATGTGGAGGAGATCGGCAGGCGGGAGAGCTGGAACTGGGGCGATCGAGGAGGGGGCGAGGGCGGCGGCGACGAGGGCGCGGTCGCGCTGGCGGGGGGGCAAGCGGTCGGCGGTGAGCCAGCTGGGGGAGAGGCCGGCGGCCTGCTGGGCGGCGAGCAGGGCGGCCACGGCGGTGGCGATGCCGCCGTCGCTGGCGTCAGCCGCGTGGGAGAGATGGCGCGGGAGGAGTGGCACGGAAGCGAAGTACGGGGCGCGACCAGCGGCGGTAGATCCAGAAGAGGGGGCCGAGGGTGAACACGGCGCCCGCCACCACCTGGGCCAGGTAGCCGCGACTCACCACTAGATAGACAAAGCTCACGCTGAGGGCGTAGAGGGTGAGGGCGAGGGGTTCGGTCTGGCGGATCAGCAGCCAGTTCCAGAGGCAGCGCAGCAGCCAGCCGAGCAGCACGCTCATCAGGATCAGGGAGGGCCAGCCGGCCATCAGAAACCACTCGCCGTAGCAGAGCAAGGCGGCTCCCAAGCCAAGAGACGGAGAATTGAACAGGGTCTCGATGGCGCGCTTGAGATACCCGAAGGTGTCCTTGTCGGGAAACCACGCCTTGGGGATCGGGAACTGGAGCACCGAGATCAGCGGCTGCAGCCCCACATAAGGATAGAGACCAGGAGTGATCGCCATCATCCCGGAGGTGGTGAGGAACACCTGGGACTCACCCCCCAGGCCCTCGGCAAAGATCTCTCCGGCGCTGCGCTCCTCGACTGCGGAGAGGTCGAGACCTCGGCCGTAGCTGCGGGTGAGCCCCACGAAGCCGGCCATGAAGATCAGGCCGGCCATCAGCAGGCCCACGGCTGCCAGGTTGGGGCGCTTCTGGCGCACCAGATACCAGAGCAGCAGCATGGGCACGGCCAGCAGCACCAGGCGGAAGCGGAAGCCGAGGGAGGTGAAGATGCCGGCGGCGGCCAGCAGCCAGAGGAGCAGCTGGGGCCCATGGCGGCGGGTGTGGATCCAGCTGGTGAACAGCAGGCACACGCCGGGGATGAGGAAGTTGAGAGCGAGCAGGAAGTAGTTGGCGATGCCCTCCCCACCGAAGATCGATGCGCCAGACGTGCCCTGCAACTGCTCTGCGGCAGAGAACGGATTCAGGTAGGCGAACAGGCGCAGGCCGGCCACCAGGCTGAACATCACCATGCCCAGCTGGCAGAGGGTGGTGCCGAGGCGGTGGAGGCGTTCGGGATCGCTGGGGCCGATCTGGCGGCGGTCGAGGCGGGGGGTGCCAAGCAGGTGGAAGCCCACCAGGCTGCTGGCATAGAACACGGCCGCGCCGGCCCAGCCCCAGATCATGTCGGGCCGGCGGTCGACGCCGCGCTCCAGCCACTCGCCGAGGGCAAGTGCGCGCAGGGGCCCCACCAGGGCGTAGTAGGCGAGCACCATGGCCAGGATGATGGTGGGGCGGAACAGTTCGATCCGGCGCGGATGGGCGCGTGCCTGGAGCAGCTCGCGGGCCATCAGGGCCACGAGCACGGCCACCCAGAAGAACTCGGCGGTGGTGAGCTGCTGGGGATCTAGCATGGGATGAGCATCACACAAGCCGGCTGAGCACACCAGCCACAAGGCGGGCGCGCCAGCTGCGGCTTGGGCGGGCGAGGGCCTGGGCCACGGCGGCCTGCAGGGCCCGGCCGCAGCTGGCGGGGCTGAAGGCCTCCAGGCGGGCGCGGGCGGCGGCCACCATGGCCTGGCGCTGGGCGGGGCCGAGGTGCTCGAGGGCGTGGAGCTGGCGGGTGAGCTGGTCGCTGTTCGCTGGATCGAAGGTGAGGCCGCTCACGCCGGGCTGGATCAGGTCGGCGGCGCAGCCACAGCCGCTGCTCACCAGGGCGGGCAGGCCGGCGGCGATCGCCTCGTTCACCACCAGCCCCCACTGGTCCACCAGGCTGGCGAGCACGAGGGCGGAGGCCTGGCGGTAGGCCAGGGCCAGCTCGGGCAGCTGCAGGAAGGGGAGGATGCGGCAGCGGCCGGGGTGGGGCAGGGCGGCGGCGGCGGCGAACAGCTGGGGCTCGAGCGGCCCGAAGCCCACCAGATCCAGCCCCCAGCTGCCGCCCTCGGCCTGGTAGCGGCCATAGGCGTCCAGCAGGGCGGCGTGGTTCTTCTTGGGCACGAAGCGGCTCACGCAGAGGAAGTGGGGGCCGTGGGCGGCCGGCGGCGGGGAGGGGAACTGGAGGAAGTAGGCGTTGTCCACCACGTCCCAGGGCTGGTGGATGGCCTCGAGAGGAAAGCCGAGCTGGCGGAGGTAGGCGCGGCTCTCGCTGCCGGCCACCAGGGCGGCGCTGTAGCCGGTGAGCAGCTGGCGCTTGAGCCACTCGCGGGCGGCGGAGCGGGGGCGGTCGCGCTCGCGGCTGTCGCAGGCCACCACCAGGGGCAGGCGGCGGCGCTGGGCCTGCTGGAGCAGCACCTGGTAGGCGCGGTCGGCCCAGCCCACGCTCACCACCGCCTCGGCGGCGGTGCTGTGGAGGATGGCCTGCCACTGGCGCTGCAGGCTGGCCCGGGGGGGATCGGCCTCCGGGTCGGCGGCGCCCTGGATGCGCAGCAGGCCGTAGGGCAGGCGGGCGGGCTCCCCCAGCCAGGGGTACTCCTGCGACGCGGGGCGGGTTTCCACCACGGTGAGATCGAGGTGGCGGCTGGCGGCCTCGAAGCGCACGTGGTGGTAGGGGCCCACGCGGTGCAGGGCCAGCACCACCCGGGGCCGGGGCTGGGGTGGGGACGAAGCCAGGGAGGGGCTGGAGGGCATGGCTGCCGGCGACCCTAGGGGCGGGGCAGCAGGGGGGCAAGGCGGCCCACGGCCGCCTCCCAGCCGAACTCGCCGCTGCGGGCGGCGAGGGCCTGGCGCCAGGCCAGGTAGGCGGGGTAGGGCTGGAGGCGGGCGGCGATCCAGCGGGCCACGGTGCTGGGGCTGGGGTGGGGCGGGAAGAGCTGGCCGCAGCCGCCATCGGGGAGGGTGGCGGGGATGCCGCCCACGGCGTGGGCCAGCACCGGCACGCCGAGGCGCAGGCACTCGCGGGCGGCGATGCCGAAGGCCTCGGCCTGGGAGAAGAGGGTGCCGAAGTGCCAGCTGCGCAGCTCGGCCACGAAGCGGGGGAATTGCTGCTGCTTGGCGATGAAGCCCAGGCCCTGGATGGATGGGTGCTGGGGCAGCTCGGCAGCAGGCACGCCGAGCACGCGCAGCTCGGCGGGGATCTCGAGCCGCTCGAGGGCCTCCAGCAGCTGGAGCAGGAAGGGCCCGCCCTTGCGCTGCCACTCCTTGCCGAGCAGGCCGAGGCGCAGGGGCTGGCCGGGGCCGGGCGGCAGGGGCGGCCGGGGCGGCGGCAGGGCGGCGAGGGCGGCGCCGTCGAGGTTGGCGCCGGCGGGCACCACGGCCACCCGTTCGCTGGTCAGGCCGTAGTCCTCGCTGAGGGAGCGGGCGGCCCAGGGGCTCATGGCGATCACGGCCTCGGCCTGGTGGAAGGCGCGGCGCTCGCGGGCCAGCAGCTGGCGGCGCAGGGATGGGGCGATGCGGGCGCCGCCGCCGTAGGCGTCCAGCACCTGGGTGGTGGTGGCGTCGAGGTAGAAGGCCACGCGCCAGGGGCGGGGCCAGGGGTGGAGGGGCAGCAGGGGGTAGTGGCTGAGCAGGGAGAGGGGCTGGTGGGGGGAGAGGCGGGCCTGGGCGAGCAGGGCGCGGCAGAAGCCGGGGCTGTACTGGAAGCCGCCGGGGCGGCCGCTGCGCAGCAGCTGGAGCAGGTTGAAGGCGCGGCGGCGCCAGCGCAGGCGCTGGGGCTGGAGGGCCAGGCCGCCCTGGAGCAGGCCGCTGGCAAGGCCGGCCTGGAGCAGGGCGTGGGGGGTGCCGCTCCAGGTGGCGGGGTCGGTGGCGTCGCCGCAGCAGAGCAGCAGGCGGCTCATGGCTGGTGCCCCAGGCTGAGGGCGGCGATCAGGTCGGGACGGCTGCGGTGCACCAGCACCAGGTTGGGGCCGATCAGGTCGTCGAGCTGGGAGGTGTAGCCCTCGAACCAGAGCACGCCGCGGGGATAGAGCTTGCCGAGGCGGTAGCTGGCGCCGTAGAGGCGCTGGTAGTCGTGGATGAAGGTGCGCGAGAAGAGGTTGGCGCGGCCGTACTCCAGCTGGATGCAGGCGATGGCGCCGGCGGCGAGCAGGCCCTGGGCGCCGGCGAGCACCTGCTGCTCGTAGCCCTCCACGTCGAGCTTGAGCAGGTCGATGGCGCTGATGCCCGCGGCGGCGCAGAAGCTGTCGAGGCGCTGGGCGGGCAGCTCCAGCAGCTCGGGCTGGGCCAGGCCATGCACGCCCGGCTGCACGCCGGCCACGGCGGTGGTGTGGCCGCTGCGGCGGGGGTCGGCGTAGAGGGTGAGGGGGCCGTCGTGGGCGGCGAGGGCCAGGGGGAGGAGCCGGGCGCGGGGCTCGCCGGCATGGGCGGCCTGGAGCTGGGCGAACACGGCCGGCACCGGCTCGAAGGCCCACACCTCCACGGCAGGGGAGGCGGCGAGGGCGAGGCGGGTGTAGTCGCCGCGGTTGGCGCCCACGTCGAACACGAGCAGGGGGGTGGCAGCGGCGGCGAGGCGGCGCAGCAGCCAGGCCTCGCCGTTGCTGGCGGGGTCGTAGTTGTCGTTGTGGTAGAGGGCGTGGAAGAGGCACGCCAGGCGGTCGAGGCCGGCGAGCAGGGGATGGCCGTGGTGGGCGGGCAGCCAGCGCTGCAGGCGGGGGTAGGCCCAGCGCCAGGGCCGCGGCAGGAGGGAGGGCACGGGGCTCAGGGGGCGGCTAGCAGGGCATACCAGGCGGCGGCGCAGGGGCCGATGGCGAAGTGCGGGGCTCGGCGCCGGGCCCGCTCGGCCAGGGCGGCGCGGGCGGCGGGATCGGCCAGCAGGGATTGCAGGCGGCCCGTCCAGGCCGCCACATCGCCGGCGGGCAGCAGCTCGCCGGCGGCGCCAGCGGCGAGCAGCTGGCGGCAGGCGGGCACGTCGCTGGCCAGCAGGGGCAGGCCGGCGGCCATCGCCTCGATCAGGGCGATGCCGAAGCCCTCGGCGGCGGTGGTGGAGAAAGCGAAGAGATCGGCCTGGCCGAGCAGCTCGGCGATGGCGCCGTGGCGGCCGGGCAGCACGGCGGCGGGATCGAGGCCCAGCTCGGCGGCCAGACGATCGAGGCGGGGGCGCTCGGGACCCTCGCCCACCAGGAGCAGCTGCCAGCCAGGCGGGCGCAGGGCCGCGAAGGCGCGCAGCAGGGTGGCCTGGTCCTTGATCGGATCGAGCCGGGCCACCATCAGCACGCGGCGGCTGTCGTGGGGGGGGCGGCGGGCGCGGCTGGCGGCGGCGGTGGCGGCGATGGCGGCGGTGTCGCAGCCGTTGGCGATCACCGGGCCGAGGCGCAGGCGTCGGGGGAGGGGCTGGAGGGAGGCCAGCACGGCCGGGCTGCAGGGCACGGCCTGCACGCCGAGGCGCTGGAACCAGCCCAGCAGGCGCCACCAGCGGCGGCGGCCGGCGGGATCGGCGGGGGCGGTGTTCTGCACGGCCACGGCCAGGCGGGGCACGCCGGCCAGGCGGGCGCCGAGGGCCAGCCAGAGCAGGGGCCGGCTGCAGGGGTAGATCAGCAGGGCATCGGGCCGGCGGGCGCGGCAGAGGCGGAAGGCGCGCCAGGCGAGCTGCAGGCGGTCGCAGCGGGGCCAGTGGTGCAGCGGCAGCCGGGGGGCGAAGGCGGGCTCCAGCTCCCGCTGGCTGGCGTCCAGGTTGAGCAGCTCGCCGGTCACGCCGGCGGGGGCGTGGCGCACGAGCTGGAGGGCGAGGTGTTCGATGCCGGCGGCGGGCAGGCCGTTGAGCACGTGCAGCACCTTCACGCCAGCCCCAGCTCCTGGCCGTAGGCACGGGCCATGGCGGGCACGCCGTAGCGGCGGCGGGCGCGGCGGCGGGCGGCGGCGGCGCGGCGGCGGGCGGCGGCGGGATCGGCCAGGGCGGCGCGGATGGCGGCGGCCAGGGCGGCGGGATCGGCGGGGGGCACGAGCAGGCCGCAGCGGCCACCGGCCAGCAGCGCGCGGCAGGCGGGCACTGCAGTGGCCACCACGGGCACGCCGGCAGCCATGGCCTCGGCCAGGGCGATGCCGAAGCCCTCATCGGGGCCGGCGGCGAACACGAACAGCTGGAGGCGGGCGAGCAGGCAGGGGATGTCGCGGCGGGTGCCGAGCAGGCGCACGCGGCCGTGCAGGCGCAGGGCGCGGATCAGGGCCTGGAGCTGGGGGCGGCGGCTGCCATCGCCCACCAGCCAGAGGCGCAGGGGCAGGCCCTGGTCGCGCAGCAGGGCAAGGGCGCGCAGCAGGGTGGGGTGGTCCTTGTGGGCCTCCAGGCGGGCCACCATCGCCAGCAGGGGCGGGGCGGCCGGGTTGCGCGGCACGGGCGGCAGGCACGTGAGCTCGCAGGCGTTGGCCACGGTGCGCAGTTCGCCGCGGCGCAGGCCGTAGCGGCGGCGGGTGGCGCGGGCCACGCTGGCGGAGCAGCAGAGCAGGCGGTGGGTGCAGGGGCGGCCCAGCTGCACCAGCAGGGCCATGCGGCGGCGCTGGCTGGTGGGGGGCGGGTTGCCCACGTGGGCGCACACGCGGGGCACGCCGGCCAGGCGGGCGGCGAGGGCGATCAGGCCATGCCAGCCGAAGGGAAAGCAGAGCAGGGCGCGGGGCCGCAGGGCGCGGCAGAGGGCGAAGGTGCGCGCGAGCAGGCGGGGGTAGCGGGCGGGCCCGCGGCCGAGGGCGAGGGTGTGAATGGGGATGGCCAGGGCCTCGAACTCGGGCCGCAGCACGGCGGGCTGGGGGGCCAGGCAGAGCAGGGCCAGGGGCAGGCCCTGGGCGCGCCAGTGGCGGGCGAGCAGCAGGGCGAGCTGGGGACAGCCCTCGGCCTCGAGGGAGGGCAGCACCAGCAGCAGCGGGCCGGACTCAGCGGAGGGCGGCAAGGCTGGCGAGCAGGAGGGGGGTGAGCACCCGCACATCAAAGCGCTGCTCGGCCGCCTGGCGGCAATGGTGGCGATCGATGGCGGGCAGGCGGGCCACGGCATCGGCCAGGGCCTCAACCGTGGGCTCGCACAGCCAGCCGGTGCGGCCGTGCTCGATCACCTCGGGGGTGGAGGCGCGGCGGGTGGCGATCACTGGCGTGCCGCAGGCCAGGGCCTCCACCATCACGATGCCGAAGGGTTCCTCCCAGCGGATGGGGAAGAGCAGGGCGGCGGCGCGGCTGAGCAGCTCCTGCTTCTGCTGGTCGGTCACGGCACCCACCCAGCGCACGCACTGGCCGTCGAGGTGGGGCTCGACCTGCTCCTTGAAGAAGCTGGCGGCGCCGGGCTCATCGGGCCGGTTACCGGCGATCACCAGGGGGAGCTGGCAGCGGCGGGCGGTGGCGATCGCCAGGTCGACCCCCTTGTTGGCGGTGAGCCGGCCGAGGAAGAGCAGGTAGCCGCCATCGCCGGGGCCGGGGCTGTAGTAGCGGCTGTCCACCGGGTTGGCGATGGTGACGGCCGGCACGGACACGGCCGCGGCGGCGCGCTGGTGCTCACTCACGAAGTGGAAGGCAGCGCGGGCGCGGATGCGGGCCTCGGCGGCCTGGATCAGGGCCTGGTCCACCGGGTGACTGAAGCAGTGGAGCAGGGGTTTGCGGATGGCCAGCAGCGCTTCCATGTAGTCGAAGCGGCCGAGGTTGTACACCACATCACAGTGGCGGGCGGCGGCCAGGCTCTGGAGCTGGAAGCGCAGCTTACGGTGGGCGCGGCTGGGCCAGGAGCCGGATGGGGCCCGGTGGTTGTAAAGGTGGCCGCCGTAGGGCCGGGAGCCGGCGGCGGCAAGCAGGTCCACGCGGTGGCCGAGGCGGCTGAGCTCGGCGGCGTAGAGGGCGGCCACGCGCTCGGCGCCGCCATAGCGCAGGGGCGGCACCGGCAGGTGCGGGTCGGCGATCAGCAGAATGTTCACGGCTGCGGTCCAAGCAGCAGGGGCCGCAGCTCGTCGGCCAGCTGGGGCCAAGAGCGGGGCCGGGGCGGAGCCGGCTGGCTGGCGCCGGGGGCTGCGGCCAGCAGCTGGCGGAATAGCTGCTGCCAGGCGCGCCAGTGGGGCGGGAGCAGGTGGCAGCCGGGCACGCCCTGAAGCACTTCGCGAATGCCGCCGAGTTCGGTGCCAGCCACGGGGAGGCCGGCGGCGAAGGCCTCAAGCAGGGTGAGAGGGGCGGTTTCCAGCCAGGTGGAGGGCAGTACGGCGAGATCGTAAGCCTGAAGGCGGGGCAGCAGGTCGGCCTGGGGCAGGGTGCCGCACACCTGGAAGCGGGGGTCGCCCTGGATCTGGCGCTGCAGGCGCTCGCCGTAGGGGCCCTGCCAGTAGGGGCCGTAGCAGTGGAGCACGAGCGGGGCTGCGGCGGGCAGGGCGCGGATGGCGCGCACCAGCAGATGCAGGCCCTTCTCCGGCTCGCAGCGGCCCCAGTACACCAGGCGCAGCACGCCGTCCTGGCGGAAGCGGCGCTGGCGGGCGGGTAGGGGGGCGGGGCCGGCACTGCGCACCAGGTGGATATTGTGGGCGGGCACGCCCTGGCGCAGGAGCAGGTCGCGGCTCCAGGCGGCGAGCACGTGGATGGCATCCACCTCGCGGGTGAGCTCCAGCCAGGCGCCCTGGAAGGCGGCGGTGAGCTGGCGGGCGGTGAGCACGTGGGCGAGGCGGCCGGGGGCCTCAGCGCTGAGGGGCCAGCCGCTCTGGAGGGCCACAGCGGCCGCCAGCCCGCGAGGCAGGCCACCGGCCTGCAGGCGGCAGCGGGTGCAGCGGCGGGGTCGCAGGCGGCCATCGCACACGGCGCCGGAAGCGTCGATCAGGTGGCCCTTGATGCAACTGAAGCCGGGGGCATGCACGGTAACCAGCACGCGCACGCCGGCAGCGCGGGCGGCGCGCAGGTGGCTGAGGCCGCAGCGCTCGGAGAACGAATGGAGATGGAGCACCGTGGGGCGGAACTCGGCCAGCAGCTCTGCAAAACCGGGAATGGCTGCGGCGGTGGCGGCCAGGCGCTGGTGGCGGCTGCCGGACACCACGGGGGGCAGCAGCCTTTGGTGAGGCGTGAGCGGGGCAGCTGCGTTGTGGTCAGCGGCCAGTGGGGCGCGGTGGGCGGCCCAGAGCACGGAATCGGCGGGCTGCTGCTGGAGCTGGGCCTGGAGCAGCTGCTGCACGAACAGCTCGGTGCCGCCGGTGACGCGGGGGTAGTGGTCGTTGCTGAGGTGGAGCAGGCGCATCAAAAGGAGTCATCCATCTCGGCGCCCTGATTTCGCGGGCTCAGGACTTGACTGCCACTGCCCTGGTCTGGCACCAGCGGCGGTCGATGCGGCCGTAGACCCTGGCTGCCAGATGAAAAACATTCCAGCCGAACATGCGCACAATCGCCTGATGGCCAGGCATCCATTTGTGCACGAACGGATCACTTCTGAGCACGGAAAAACCTGCACAATTAAGGAGGTTGCCAAGATTCATAGGCGACCAGGAAAACAGATGGTAATCAATATTTTCTGGCTTGTAGGCGAAGCTCTTATGATCAAGAGGCACAACAATACAAATAGTGCCGCCAGGCTTCAGAGAGCGGTGAAGATTACGAAGTTCCTGGAGTGGATGCTCGGCATGCTCCAGGGCGTTATCTGAAATGACCAGATCGAATTGATCGTCTGGAAGATCACCAGAAGAAGCAAAGCAGGTGAGACCGTTCTGCTCAGCGACGGATCTGGCAGCAGGATTGATTTCCACGCCATAGGCATCGATATCGGAGTATGAGGCGAGAAGGTCGCCCGCAGCGCAGCCAAAATCGAGCACCTTGAGGCCGGGTTTCACAAACTCATCAAACTTGATTTTGTTGGCACCAGCGCCAAACAATCCTCCGGGCCGATAGCACTCAAAGTAGTGGTCATTGTAATTGTCAGAAGCTTGCATCATATTCAGCCTTCCAGACCAGCGATAGGTCGGGGGTAAGGCAAGGACAAACAACACATGCGCGAGTCTAGTCGATTGGACCAATTGGGGTCAAGCAGGATCAGGCAGAACCTTCCGCGATTGCCATCAGATCGACTTACTCAGGAGAACTGGCGAACAGATTACTCAGCGCTTCGCCGAGATCACGGATATCAAAGGCTGGTATTGGCAGCGGATGAGGAAGCTGGTTTCGGGTTTCCATGGCTTCCTGAATTGTGGCCGCAATGGTTTCAGGTTCAAGGTTGGCCAACAGCCAACCATTCACGCCATGCTCAACCACATCACCGCAATTATGCGAAGCAATCACAGGGCATTGATTAGCAAGGGATTCTAACTGGGTAATGGCGAAACCATCAGAGAGAGATGGGAGAATCATCGCATCCGCCGATGCATAGGCAGCGGCTACAGCACTGCGAGGCAGAGGACCGATCCAATGAATATTGCTGCATCCGGCCCAATTGGCTGGGTCCAGCTCAGAAGGGCCCGCAAGGGTCAGGACCACCGGGTGCTGGTTGAGAATACGCATGGCATCGAGCAGCCTGGCGATCCCTTTGCGCAGCCCAACAGTACCCAAGAAAAGAAGCCTAAAATGATTTGATGAATGGCTCAGCGGGAGAGGCGCAGTGCTGACATGAAAATTTTTGGCCTGATAAACCAGCGGAATAATCTGGAGCTTGTGTAGGGGGATACCCTCTTCCAGCATGCAACGGTAGCTCCACCTGGAATTCACCACGATGCGGTCAGCCAGGACAAGCTCTTCCCGCCACCGATCCCAATAACGACTCGGCTCAGCGCGCCAGGACGTCTCAAACTGCGGATAACGGAGACGCTCTTCAGCAACCACCCGATCCTCGGCAGGCCCGCAATCAATCTGGCCTAAAACCGTCCGGCAGCCCTGCCCCTTGGCGATCTGAAACGGCTGCAGAGCTCCATAGCTGTAAGAGAAGATGGAGTCGGGAATGGGCGTGGTCGCCGCCAGGGTTCTGGATGCCCAGGCCTGAAAGCGCCGGTTGCGTGCATGGGTTGGGCGGCCATGGCGAGCGAAGGGGTTGAAACGGTGACTCACCTCCCTGAACAGGGCGCCATAACCGGGAGCAACCACCCGTGCGCACTCCAGATCAGGATGCCAGCGGCCTGCCAATCGCTGGGTACCTGGCAGACGATTGATCAGGGATGCAGGCGGCAGCCAGTGGTCGGTGAACAAGGCCTGCAGCTGGCCGCGCTGGTGCAAGGCCCGGGGGATGGCGTAGTGCTCACGGGCGCCAATCTGCAACGCCAGCCAGGAGCTGTTGGTGCTCATTTCTGGGCCGCCGGCCTGGCCATCAGGCGTTGCAGGAGCAGCCGATCGATGGGCTTCAGCGGGCTGCGAGGGGCGGCGATGGCATGGGATGCTGCCGCCTCCACGCCAGCTGCGAAGGCCTGTGGCCCATAGGTCGCCACACGCTGCCCACTGGCTGCGGCTAGGCGCTGGGCGGCAGCAGCCGGGAGGTCACACCACCAGCGGATGGCTGCGGCAATAGAGGCCGCGGAATGGGGATCAAAGCGCAGGCCCGTGACACCCGGCTGCACCAGTTCCGGGGCACAGCCGCAGGTGGACGACACCAGCACGGGCAGACCGGCGGCCATCGCTTCGTTCACCACCAGCCCCCACTGCTCCACGGTGCTGGCATGGATGAAGGCTTCGGCCAGCCCGTAGCGACTGGGCAGGTGGGCATAGGAGCAGGGCCCAGGCAATAACACCCATTCCTGCAGCCCAAGGGTCTCCACCTGGGCCTCAAGCTGGGTCCGCAGGGGCCCGTCACCCAGGATCATCAGGCTCAGCTGCTGCTGCTCCACAGGAGCATGGCGGCGCCAAAGGGCATAGCCCTGGATCAGCCCATGGAGGTTCTTCTTCTCGGTGAAGCGCGTCACCGCCAGGAGATAGCGAGGGGGCAGCCCGAGCTGGCTGCGGGCCTGCTCACCCTGACCGCGCCAGTGGTGTGCCGTGGCGAAGTGGTCGTTGTCCACAGCGTTGTAGCCGCGGAAGATGGCCTCGGGAGCCACTCCCAGCTGCTGCAGGTAGGCCGCCTGCGGTTCACCACCCACGAGGCCAGCCTGGGCCAGATTCAGTAGTCGCCGCTTGAGGGCCTCTGTCCAGGGCCTGCGGGGGGCATCATGGCGGTTGCTCTCGGAGCACATCACCACCGGCAGGCTTCGCTGGGCCGCCACCAGCAGGGCAGCCAGACTCTCAGGAAAGCTGTAGCCACTGAGCACCAGCACCTGGGGGTTGAGGCGATCGATCAAGGTCTGCAGCTGTTCGCACCAGGAGGGCCCGCCCACCAGGGGATCAGCCAGGGTGTGCAGCTCAAAAGGAGCCTGATCCCCATCGGTGGCCAGCACGGCGAAGGGATCACCGGCGCGGCGCTGCAGCACAGCTACCTGGTGCCCGGCTTCGGCCACCGCCGACCAGCGGGCTACGTGGTACGGCACCAGATTCACGATCACAGCCAAAATGCGTAGACCGCTCATCGGCTTGCTGCTTCCGTTAAGGCGCGTTCGTGCCAGGCGGCCAGCTGATCTGGATCGCAGAGCGCCAGCACCCGCTCCCGGGCCTGGCTGGCCCTGGCCGCAGCTGCACTGGGATTGGCGAGCAGCTCGAGCACGGCCTGGGAAAGCTTCGGAACATCGTGTTGATCGAGCACTACAGCATCCACCCCGGGGCGCAACACCTCGGCCAGGCCGCCATGGAGCACTGAGCTCACCACAGGCACGCCGTGAACGATCGCCTCGATGGGCGTCATGCCCAGGGCATCCCAGTCGGAATTGAACAGCAGAATGTCAAGGGCGGCATACAGAGGGCGCATCTCTTTAATCCATCCGGCCCACACCAGCGCATCCTGGATTCCTAGAGAGCTTGCCATGGCCTGAAGCTGCTCACGCTCAGGCCCATCCCCAGCAATTAGAAAGCGCACATCAGGCCGCTCATGGAGAACAGCAGCGGCGGTGTGGAGGAAAACATCAAAACGCTTGCGCGGAATCAACCAGCCGGCATTACCAATCACTGGGGCGCTATTGGGCAAGCCAAAATGCTGCCTGGCCGCAATCCGCTCAACAGTAGTGAAAGGCAGGACTGCTGAAATCGGGTTGCGCAGGGTGTGAGCCTTGCCGGCCAACGCCGGGCAGAGCTGTATCGCTTCCCGACGCACGAAATCGGAGGGGAAGGTGACCGCAGACACCAGATGCCTGACAGAGGCGTAATAAAGGCGCCAAAACCAGCGTGGCTTTACACCGGTGTGGTGGAAATGAATGGCCAACACCCGTGGAATGGGCCTACTGCCCGCAATGGCCAGCAGCACCGGCAGGCTGTGCCCAGTGAGCAACAAGGCATCAGGAGAGTGAAGCCTGATCTGACGACGCAGTCGCCAGATCAGGCGCCAGAGGGGAACATGGCCGTAGCCAAGCCCGAGGGCAGGAATGCCACGGGCCTGCAGCGCTGGGCTAAGGGAGCCGAGTGCATGCAGTGACAGCACCGAAAGCTGATGCCCACGAAGCTGAAGATCCTCCATCAGGCGCAGGGAGGCTTGCTCCATGCCACCAAGGTTGGAACACTGAAGGATGTTGAGGATTCGCAACGAATTCAGATCAGTGCCAACACAGCGAGATGAGAAGTTTGGCGGTAGATGTTGAGGCTTGGATTGCGGGTGGAGTAGATGTAGGTCTTGCGAGCCAGCGAGCGGATCAGATCGAGGTGGTCAACCAGAGAGAAGGGATAGAACACACCATCCCAGTCAGTGTCGTGATAGCCCTTGCCACCGGTGAGAAGAAGGCGCAACAGCCAGCGGGCCTGAAGATCACGAAAGAGCTATTTCAGGCCGCGCGTAACGGGCGAACCCATGCCGTAAATGTTGTGATCTGAGATGAACACAGCCTTACCACTAACTCTGAACATTTCGCGGATGGCACGCTGCGGGTTCGGCACATGGTGGAGTACACCGAACGCCGTGCAACAATCGAACTGGTCATCCGAAAACGGAAGTGCAGTAGCATCACCTGCCAGGATTTGAGCAGCAGGAATGCCCGCGTCAACGGCTGCATCGCGCATTTCCTTAACAGGTTTCACACCGAGAATCTCAAGCGAGGGGGAAGACTTGGAGAGATAACCAATCGCGCGCCCGGTGCCACAACCCACATCAAGCAGGGTTCGTAGCTGATAGTGCGAGGCGAGCCCGGTGAGGAGCGCGCAGGCCATGAAGTGCTCATCCTCCGGATCGAACGCAAAGGCATCATTATAAATATTAGCCACCCTGGCGTAATAATTTCTTTGCTTCTCAAGGGGATCATCAGAATTCATAGATGTTACAAGATGGCTCGAGGATAAATAATTTCAAAAGCTAGCTTTTGCAATTAATCCGACCAAGTAGTATATGTTATCAAAGCAGGAATGGCCTGTAATCAAGCCGGTAGTGCAGGGTTTCAGGCCGATGACCAATCTGCCGAGCCGGATTGCCGGCGACAATCGCAAAGGGGGCTACATCCCGGGTAACTACGGCCCCAGCACCCACCACCGCCCCCTCGCCGATGGTGACGCCGGGTAACACGATCGCTCGGTAGCCGATCCAGGCGCGATCGCCCACGACTACTGGCCCGCCGCGATCAGCAAACTGTGCGGATTGGGGATCGTGGCCGAGGGTGAGGATGGCGGCTTCCGGGCCGATGCTCACATCGCGGCCGATCTGGATCGGATGGCGCCTGCCATCGAGCAGGCAGCCGTGGTTGATCACGGATCGATCGCCCAGGGTGATGCCCGGGCCGCGCAGGATGCGGCAGTGCATCTGTATGCCCGCTCCCTGCCCAACTGAACCCAACCACGGCCGCAGCACCAGCCAGCGCAGCCGGCGCGAGGGCAGATGGCTGATCAGGTCGTTGTAGAGCCAGCCGATCCAGGCGGCGGCGATCAGGCGAGCGCGGCTCATGGGGTTGCGGGGTCCGCCGTTGCTTCGAGGCCGAGGGCTTGGGCCACAAGCTGGGCGTTGCTGTCCCAGCTGTTGGCCTGCCCATAGGCCTGCCAATTTGGCGAAAGGCGCTGTTGGAGCAGTTGGGCCATGCCTTGCTGGAGGGCCACGGGATCGTCGGGAGCCACGATCACGCCCAGCTGGAAGCGGCGCACAGCGTCGAGCAGGGCACTGGCGCCGGCTGAGGCGATCACCGGTTTGCGGTAGTGGGCAGCCAGATGCATCACGCCACTGGCGGAGTGGAAGCTGGCGGCGTAGGTGAGCAGCACGGCATCGGCGGCCGTGAAGGCAGCGGCCACCTGCTCTGGGCTTTGGTAACCCACCTGCCAGCAGCAGCGAGCAGCCACACCCAGCTGGCTTGCGAGCTGGCGATAGTGCGCTGAGGGCTGCTGGCCGGCTGTGGCCTCAGGCCCCGCCACCAGCAGCCAGATCTGCGGTAGCTGGGCCATGGCCTGCAGCAGCAGCAGCAGATTCTTGTTGTTGCGGATGTGCCCGAAGCTCAGCAACAGGGTGGCGCCTTCTGGTACACCCAGCCTGGAGCGCAGCTCCAGAGCTGGAACCTTCGGCATGGGGTAGTGGAATGGCCCGTGGGGGATCACCAGGGTTTGGAGCCCGGGCTGGGGATAGCCCGTGTTGAGCTGGATCGGTGCATGCAGTAGCGCCACGGAGAGGAAGCTGTAGCCCTGGGCGATCGAGAGGCGATGCCACCAGCGCGGGCCCACCACGTAGTTGCGCACGGGGTCGTGCACCACGGCGGCAAAGCGCACCCCTTGGCGCCGCCAGTGCCGCAGCCGCCAGGCCCACAAGGGAGCGAGGTATTCGCTGTAGCTGGTGAACAGCACACACTTGCAGCCCGTAGAAGCGATGGCTCGATTGAGGGCAGCCTGCTGCACGAGGATGGTGGCTGCTGTGCTGAGCCGCTGGAGCCAGCGCCAGCGCCCTGTGGCGAAGGCCATGCCCGGCAGTTGCTGGACCTGATAGCCCGAGGCTTGCACCGGAAAGCCGGCAGGTGCCAGCAGCAGCACGGTATGGCCTCTGGTGGCGAGTGCTGCCGCCTGGGCATGGGCATAGTCGGCCAGGCCGCCGTGATCGGCAGTACAATAGATCAACAAATCAAATCTAATACCCATCTTATTACCATCTCTGTTTCTTGTTTTATTGCTTTTGCTTGTAACAATTGACTTCCTGCCAAGGCGAGGGCTGTATTTATTTTTTCTGGAAAACGCCAACCTGAGCGGGCAGCAAGGAGGGAAACAATGAATACATAAGTGAAATCAACTGCCTGCGGGGGAACCTTGATCGATTCTCCGACAGCGACGTGTAGTAATGGCGCTGCAATGTAAAGCCAGAGCCCGCAAGAAGTTCAATTAGTTCATTTTTGGCCCATTCGCGCCAATGCAAGCCAACCGACATGCCCGTATCCGGGCTTAGATTCCAGTAAAGATGCTGTACAGGGTTCATGAAGCTTCTGCCGCGAACCATGTCGATCCGATTGGATATCCTCGCAAGGTTTGGAGTGGCAAGGTAGATAAGGCCAGCTGGTTTCAAGATGCGATGGAATTCTGCAAGCAGGGGTAGAGGGTTGAAGTTCAAATGCTCCAAGACCTCTGTGAAGATGATTAAGTCGAAGGAATCACTGGCAAGCGGCAGTGGTGTTTTGGCTAAATCATGAGGAACTGTGCTGACCCCCTGAGATCGGAAGAATTCGTGATTGCCGGGATCTGAAATGACAAAGTCAATGTCACTGGCAACAACATGATTGCCTAGCTGCTGTAGAGATACTGCAACAATGCCAGTAAAGCAGCCAAACTCAATGATGTCCAGCCCTGTTCCTAATGACTCGACGTCGGCAACGGTCCTGCTGTAGGCAAGTGCCATTTCCGAATTGTAATAACTACCATCCTCAAACTTAACCGGATAAGAGGCCTTTCTGTTGATGACATCGGCCACTGTCGAATGCGTCCTATGGGGCTGGCTCATGGTTTAAAAAGCAACTCTCTGAATCTGCTAGCTGAATAGAATGACTCAATCTTCTTTTGTGCTTTGCTTGCCAACTTTTGCAGTGTTGGCAGCTGCTCCAGTGCGGCCCGAATGGCCTCTGCAACGGCTGCGGGGTTTTCATCGGCGATGGCCACACCGGCAACGGTGAGCTCCACCACCTCCTCGATCCAGGTGCCGTGCATGTACACCAGTGGTATCCCCTGCAGGGCAGCTTCAATCGCTACCCGCGATACTCGGTTGTGATAGCTGGAGCGCCGGTAGGGCAACACGATCAGGTTGCTGCACGCCAGGAGTGAGGCATAGGCCTGGCGATCCAGTGAGTGGTTGATCAGTTGGTAGCGGCCATCCGCCAGCAGATCCGCAGCCGGCGTGGCCTGGGATCCATCAGGCAGATTGAAGGGATGGGGCCATTGGCTGATCACCCGCAGGTTGGGGCTCGGCTCAGCGGCAAACAGCAACCGGCAGGCATCCTGCAGCAAGTCGTTGCCCTTTTCGTAGCGCGCGAAACCCGGGCATGTGATGGTGATGGGGGGGCCATTGGGAGCCGATGGCGCACGGCAGCTCGAACGGTTTGAGGGCTCTGTAGAAAGCGAAACCGGATGGGGAAACAACCTCACCGGGAGCTTGGAGAAGCACTCCAGTTCGGCCTGCATGGCACGGGTTTCGGCGGCGAGCACCACCCGGCCTGCAGCGACAGCCGGCGCCAGCCGCTTGAAGCACCAGCGCGCCAGCTGGGTGGAGGCGCCAGGCGAGAAGCGAACCGGCATTCCCGGGCCTTGATACACACCGAAGCCCTGCACAAACAGCAGTAGATAGCGGTGGCCCCTGTGATGCCACGGCCACCGGCAGAGCAGGGAGAAGGCCAGCAGGTGCTGCAGGCGCATGGTGAGCGCACACACCCAGGTGGGCTCGGTGGCCCGCTGCAGCCAGCGGTGCAGCTCACGGCCATAGCGCAGGGCATGGCGAAGGCCTCCAAACCCGCCTTGCCGGCTGGGTTCACTCCAGCAGTTGCGCGACAGCCAGGGGGTCGCCTGCAGCCCGCGCACCAGCTCCGGATCGGCGTGGCGGTGCACCAGCACATCCACGTGATCGCCTGCCTTGCGGAAGGCTGCGGCCAGATCACCGATGTAGAGCGGCCAGTGGCCATGGCCGCTCTGCAGCGCTTCTTCAACGATGAGGATGTTGGCTGGTCTGCTGGATCGGATCATCAAGGCCTCATCCGCGCGCATCAAGCAGGCTGGCGAGATGGGCTGAGCACTGGGCCTGCCGGGCGGCAGCCAGCGGCGCCGCTCGAAAGCTGCGGTGGGCTCGCCGGCCAAGCAGCCGAGCGCTGATGCCCTCCCCTTTCTGTTGCACCAGCCGGCTCAACCGGTAGGCGAGGGCTGGAGCAACGGAGGAGCGCAGAAGATCCTCCAGATCAGCAACCAGATCCTCGGGGGCAGCAGGGCAAGCCTGCAGATCATTCAGCGCTGAGAAGGCACGCCTGCGAAAGCCAAACCAGTGGGCGGGATCAATTCCGCTGGCCAGGCACAGGCTTCGGGCCCTGAGCAACGTTTGCGCCCAGTCGATCAACTGCTGCTGGCGGGCCGCTGGATTGCTCGGGTTGGTTAACGACTCGCCCTGTTCATCGCGATACAGCACCAAGGTGGAGGGGGTATGCACCACCCGGGCACCCGCCAGCAGAAGGCTGAGAAAGAACAGCTGATCCTCACCGCAACGCAGATCGGTGGGAAAGCCGCCGGCCTCTGCGGCAAGGCTGCGCCGAACCAACCAGGCCATCGGCACGGTGGACCAGTTGCTGAGCAAGGCGCGCACCAGTGAGCCGCGCGGCAAGCCCCGCGCTTGCAACACGTGGTTGGAAGGCTCCACGCCCCGGCTGGGATCCAGTTGGGCTTTCAGCCAGGGCGAGTAGGCCAGATCGGCGTGGCTGTGCTGCAACGTTTGCAGTTGCAGGCGATGCAGATTCGGCAAGGCCAGATCGTCGCTGTCGAAGAAGTGAATGAACTCGCCCTTGGCTTCGGCCAGGCCGCGGTTGCGGGCGGCCCCTGGGCCTTGGTTGCTCTGGCGAATCACCCGCACCGGGGGGCCGAAGGCTTCAGCCACAGCCGCGGTGGCGTCGGTGGAGCCGTCGTCCACCACCAGGATCTCATCGGCGACCCGCTCCTGGGCCAGCAGGGAGCGCAGTGTATACGGCAGCAAGGCGGCCCGGTTGTAGGCCGGGATCACCACCGAGAGGCTCATACCCACATGATTAAGCGCTCACGAGCTGGCGATAGACATCCTGATAGGAGCGGATGGCTTGATCCCAGCTGTGGCATTGCGCCAGAGCCTGGCCCCTCTGACCCATCGCTGCCGCCAGGGCAGGGTCCTGCAGCAGAGTGAACAGGGCTTCGGCAAGAGCCTGGGGATGCTCAGGTGATACCAGCAGGCCGGCGCGATGGGCAGCGATCGATTCCCGCAGGGAGGGGAGATCGAGTGCCACCACTGGTTTTGCATACTGCCAGGCTTCGTAGTACACGAGGCCAAACGACTCACCCTCCGAAGGAACGCACAACAACGTGCAGGCAGCAAGGGCATCCTGCTTATCGGCTTCGCTGAGATGGTTGAGGCGGATCACACCTGGTGTGCCGCCAACAACCAGATCCCCGTGAGCGGGGCCGGCCAGCACCAGCAGGGCATCAGGCGACTTCTGCTGAACGGTGTGAAAGGCCTGCAGCACACGGAACACACCTTTCTCCCTGGTTTGGCGGCCGAGGAACAGGATCAGTGGGGCGTTGGCAGGAATCCGATGGCGCCGGCGAAAGCGTTCGCCGTTTCCACCAGCGAGGCGATCCACCCCATGGGTGATCACCTGAATGTGCTCTTGCGCAATGCCAAGCTGCTGCAACACCAGCCGTTCGGCCTGGCTGTGGGCCAACACACGCTCAGCCTGCTGATAAAGGCGGAGATCAATCCAGGAATCTCCCCACTGGCCCGGATGCAAGGCTGGCTCCACAACCAAGGGCAACCGGAGCCTGCGGGCGGCTTCAGCAGCTGCAAAACCAAGCAGTTCCGGGCCACTGCCGAGGAAGTGAACCACCTGGGCACCCTTGAGCCTCTGCAGCAGATTCGGCACCATCACCAGGTTGTGCAGGGCCACGGCCCAGGGAAAAGTGATCGGTCGCCAGATCAGGCGAAACAGAGGAATCCAGAGGAGGCGTTCCCACCAGCGCAGTGGAATCACATCGGTTTCAACCCCTTCGATCAGGGTGCAACGGCCAGGCTCGCTATCGCTGAAATAGGCGGCCAAACCCCTGCGCTGTTCACAAAAACGGGTGATGAACTGGCATTGATCGCCATTGGCCTCCAGGGTTTGCGCCAGTCTGTGGCCGAGCTTCTCGAGGCCACCAATCAGGGGCCAGGCATTGATCGACACCAGGGCGATCTTCACGCAGATCTCCGCGAGGCCAGCAGCTGATTGATCTGGCCGGTGAACACGCCGTGGATACTGTCGTGTGACAGATCATGGGCCGCAAGCCAGCTCGCCTGGTAAGAGAGTTGTTCCGCGAGCTCAGGCTCACGATCCAGCCGAGCCAGGCAGGCCAGAACAGCTTCGGGCTCTGGTGTGATGACCGTGAAACCGGATTGATGCTTTTCGATCAGGCGGATCGGGCTGCAGAAGGCAGGGCCCCACATGATGATCGGCCGGGCTGCGCTGCAGTAATCGAGAACTTTGGTGGTGAAGCTGGTGCGCATCATCACCTCCAGTGCTGGATCGAAACTCATCACTGAGAGGCAGGCGTCCGCCTTGGCGAGCACCGAGCGGATCTGGCTGAAAGGAAGAAAGCCGCGGTAGAGGCCTGAGCGCTGCGCCTCAGCGAGCAACTCTTCAGGCCAATCGGGTTGTTTTCCATAAATCACCAGCTCCCAGCCTGAATGCCGCTTGAGCAGCTCAGCCAGCTTCAGGAGCATCTGGCCATAGGAGCCAAAGGCCGTGCCGGTGTAAACCAGCTGCCGCTTTTGGATAGGCAGGAACTGCTCTTGTGTGCTGTTAGCTACGGAAGGAGGCATGGCTTGCTTTCCATCACCGATCGGATAGAGCACGTGGCTGTTGGGATGGTGGCCGAGAAAATCCCGCATCCCTTCGCTCGTGCAGAAGGCAAGCGCTGCCTGCTGATAGAGGCGGCGAAAACGCCGCTCAAGCAATGGCACCAGCCAAGGGTAGGGAACCTCGAGGGGGTAGTAGAACTGCCCGCGGGGCCACCAATCCTGGTAGTTCACGATCAGGGGAATATCCAGCCGCTGGGCTAGCAGGCGCGCCCATTCACTGAGGGTGAGATCGGCAACCGTGAAGATGGCCTCTGGCTTGAAGGTATGAGCTGCCGCAAGCAGCGATGCGGGTAGCCAACGGCTTTGGACCAGGAGTTCAACATTGTGAACGGCCCGGCAATAGCGCGTTTGCTGGATCCGCTGCCAAAGCTCGGGTGGATCCAGCTGGAGAGAGGGAATCTGAGGGTGGCTGAAGCCTTCTGATGTGGCAACGAACAGCTCAACATCATGGTGATCGATAAAGTGCCGCTCCATCGCCAAGGTGGCACCACTCACAGGGCTTGGTGCCGTGCGAGCCAGATAGAATATCCTTGGCAGTAATGTCACAGCAAAACCATCCTGAGCTCTTGGCTTCCTTCTGGCTTCAAAAAGTTATAAGGCCTTTGCGAATCAATTTTTGCTAAGATATGCAGAAGAAAAGGCAATGCTTTGTTGCAATACAAAAAAGTCTTGGCTTGGATTGCGATACGGCATTTAGCGATCTTCACTCCTGCCCAATAAGCCAACAAGCGATGCCTCATCGGGTTGATAGCCGACTCTAAATGCAGCGCAGTACGCGAGTATTTTAGCGCTTTTGATTGTTACCTCCAACACAAAGAGGCACTGATGTTGCGGCTGGTGCAACAAAGATCTTTTCGGAGATATAGCCTTGAATTCCTCCTAAGTTTTTATAGAAAGAAGTAAAGCTGGCATTGGCTAGTGATACTAGCTTGCCCACCCTTAGAAGTCCTTGCCAAATACACAATGGCTTTTCTGGAAAAAGCTATATAATCATTTAGTTCGCAAGAGCTGGCGATTGTTCGGAGAGTTCAGAACAAGAAAACAAGAAGAAAATGATCATCGGTGAAATAAAAGATTACTGATATTACCGACTTCTTTGCAGCGATGCAAGCTGCGAACGGAAGAAATTATAGTAGCGTAGCAAGCCCACCCTATGCAGGAAAATCTTAAGTCGCACTGGATAGTATAGCTGAACAGCTAGGATGTCTAACTCATGCGCAATTGAGGTGGACAATACGTTTTTTGGATCCAGTCTAACTATCAAATACCAATTGATAACACGCTTGGTCGCTTGTTTGCAGGCAGACTTGGTGATACCAGTAATTGATTTCAATATCATCTGAATCATCAAGGCTTCCTTGATCATAACACCGTTCGAGGAATACTTTTTGCGTGCCGTTAAATCATGATATCTATAGTAATTAAGGGTTTTGCTTATATAGATCAGATCTGATATCGAAAGCAATTTAATCCATAGCACCCAGTCAGCACTTAGAAGAAAAGATTCGTCGGCGAATCCAGTGGCTGCAAGAAGATTTTTCCGAAATACTACCGAACTGGCGTTTGGAATTGTGTTGCCAAAAGCGAGTTGTTCATTGATATAAGAGAGGCCGCTTCTTATGAAGTCATTATGGTATTGATCCGAGAATTCGCCATAAAAAGTGTGAAATGCTAGTGATGCAATCCCATTAACTACTCGATAGGAGTTACAAAAAGCCATGCCAACGCTTGGATTGGTCATTAAGCTGGAAACTAGAATTTCTAAAAAACAGGGGTCGCTATAGTCGTCAGATTCTGCTATCCAAATTAGCTCTCCCCTTGCCTTCTTGAGTCCTTTATTCCACTGCTTAAATACACAACCACTGTTTGATTGATTGATCTCTATAGAAACTCGGGGATCGTCTTTATAACTATTAATTATATCAGCACTTGCGTCCGGCGACGCGTCATCTAAAATAATTAGCTCATAATTGGTGTATGTTTGATCGAGAATTGAATCAATTCTTTGTTTCAGGTATGTGGAGTGATTATAGCTTGGCAGTATTACTGAAACCAGCGGATAGCTCGAGGTATCGTTCATTTAGATGATGATAGGGTATGGTCTAAAGGTTGAGACATTACAGCTACCCATGTGCGATTAATAATCTTTTGAGAAATAAGAATATTTTTATTCAAGTGCACAGATGATGCAGAGGTTTTTCTCAAATATTAGAAAGTTAAATTAACGCATGCCTTGTGCCTACTAGATTAATGCCCTCATTTAAAATCTTCTTCCAAGAAGTTTTCCTCTGCCCATTCGTTGCAGGCATTTAAGAAATTTATAGCCTCTAGAATCTGCTTAAATAAATTAGGGCCAGCAAAAATTGATCAAAGCTAATGCAAAAATAGTAACGGCATTAAACCTTTTAATAGTCCATCATTGCCGGCTTGTCGAAGAGGCGTGGGTAATCAACAAATTATCTTTCGTGCATTGACTTTACAACTTCTGAGTATTCAGGGATATGGTTGTTGTGAAAGGCGATTGGAAGTTGCCATGCCTAGTCTATTGATTAGCCGACGATGCCCTATTGGCGCGCTAGGAAGAACTGTTGCTGCTGATCATCTGGTGGAGGTAGTATTGAGCTGTGGCACCAGGGCCTAATGCGCAGACTAATGCGAACTGATTTGGCGCCTCATGAGATATGTACGGGCTAAGTGCATACGCAATGGCAAAATTAAGCACTTTACTCTGGCGATCACAAAGCGACCCCTGCTGACCAAGCTGCGGTTAGGTGATGCCGCAATAGGAGTAAATGTTTCGATCAGTTTCGCGCAAACAACTTTCGACCCACATATGGACTCGGCTAGTGCTTGACCATCAAGCCCCATCTGCTCAGCCTTAGCCGGCTCTGCGAGCGTTTCTATAACGGCCTCTGCGAATTTGGCCGCATTGTCGGCAATGTGCAGGTGTTTGCCCGACCTTGCACCAAGCCCTTGCGCTCCAAATGTGGTTGTTACAACAGGAACCGCTGCAGATAGGGCCTCGGTCACCTTGCCTTTCATTCCTGCGCCGTATCGAAGCGGCGCTACGGAGACGGCAGCACAGTCGAGCCAGGACGACGTGTCGCTTACATACCCTAGGACGTTGACTCCTGGGCTGGCCTGCAATGCGTTTACTTCTGCGGGCGGATGGCTCCCTACAATCCGAAAGACTGCATCCGGTATCTTTGCACGAATGAGTGGGAATACCTCGTGGACAAACCACAGGACAGCGTCGACGTTCGGTAGATGTTGGAATCCCCCAACAAATAAGATATCGTTTCCCCGTACTCCACGATTTCGGGGGCGGCTCAAAACTACGATGGGGATTACAACAATTGGGTTAGTACTTACTGAAGCCAGAGCCTGAGCGTCCTCTTGGCTGCAGACAATCACCAGGTCTGCGCCGAGATAGGTTGAGATTTCCTGATGCTGCCGCAGATTGATCTCGGCTTCCGAGCCGTAAACGTTTGAACCACAATCCAGAGCAGCTCGCTCACGCAGGAAATTTAGGTCAACAGAGTCGATCGCAATTAAGGCAGAAGGTAGTTCCCGTCTTAATTCCTCAAGAGCCGAGGCGAGGCGATCCGCAAGATACCAAAACTCGATGAGGATCCAGTCGTATGGAGAAGTACGGCTGCGACACCAGAGTGGCAGGCGGTCTATAAACAGTGGGTTAACAATCCTTACGCCCAACTTTCGCAACAAGCTCCAGTATCGCCGGTCGCGTTGAAGTTGCAGCGGCTCAGCTTCGGGGGTGAGAAAGTCGACCTCCGCAAACGTCGCCAATTGCTCGATGACCCGGTGTAGGCGCAGATCGCCTGCCGCGGTGTCACCCCTGCACATGTAGGGTGAAATCACCAAAATCCGCGGGCGTCTGGTCATTGCACCTTTACATAGGTCTCAAGCCTAATTGCAGCATCATCAACAATCACATCCCAGTCAAACGATTGTTCCACTAACTGGCGGGCTTGGCTCCGAAGTCGGTCGGCAAGCGGCGTATCCTCCAACAATGCCGTAATGCTGCTGGCGAATGCGGCTGCATCGTCTGCCAATAGCAAATGCTCGCCGTGCTGAGCATTGAGCCCTTCCGCACCGATCGCTGTAGAAACCACTGGGATGCCGGCGCTGAAGGCTTCCAAGAGCTTGAACCGGGTGCCACTTCCCGAGAACAGCGGGCAGATGAAGACTGTCGAATCATCCAGATGCGGTGCTGTCGACGGAGCATCGGCGAATAGCTCGATCCCATCGTCGTTGGTCATTCTCTCCACTGCTGAAGTCGGATATCTGCCCACAATCCGCCAGTGAAGGTTCGGCGTTCTTGACTTGAGCAATGGCCAAACTTGGCGATAGAACCAGAGCAACCCCTGTTCATTTGGCTCATAGCATAGGGTTCCAATAAACAGCAAGCGCGGAACTCTTGTTTGTCGCAAGCTCCGAAAAGCCACGGTGCTTGTGTCAATCCCATTGGGCACCGTAGCGAGGTTCCCGCAGCGGACGCCAATATGCTCATAGCGGCGCGCGTCAGCGTCCGAACACGTCCACAGCGCATCAGCCCATTTATCTAGGCGGCGCTCATGATTTAACGCTCGCTGTACGAAGTTCTCTATCTGCTCAGGTCGAGCAGTGGAGGCAGTGTCTGAGCGATACAAAACTGAATCGACATTATGTGAATTGATCACTCGCACGCAACTTGGCAGTACGCGTTGAATATAAGCCAACGTGGCAGCATGCCGGGTGTGTTCAATAATGGCGACATCCGGCTCAAAGCTGCCACACACAGCATGGATCGCCGCCCGCCAGCTCCTAAGCGGTCCGATATGCCAATTCCTAAAAGCACCCTGCCATACATTCATTTCGCGGCGCTCCTTCCAACGATCGAACCATGTCCTGACTTTCTCGTTGAATGTTCTAGAACGATGGAGGCTCTTGTCATGAATAGAGAGCCACCTCGCCGACTCGAAGCCTGGAACTGAACTGAGCAACTGCTCTATCTCAACAGTCGACTGTTGGACCAGTACTAACGTCTCGAATCTCCTTGCTAATCCGCTAGCAATGAATCCAGTTCGCAGACTGCCGCCGGTGAGAGGAACATCTACTCGCTCGGGGGAGATGATTAGCAGCCGCATGGTGCAGTCTTAGTCAAGGGGAATATGAGTGTAGGATGCCCAAATGCAAACGTAAGAACCGCTCGCGGGTATTCCACTTCTCCCAGCGCAAGCATTCCATTGATGCCGCAAACCTGAACTGGCAGGCATTGGCGAATCTCGCTTAATACGGGACGATCGCTTACTTTTTTGGGATAGTAGTACTCGAATCTCCAAGTACTTAGCAAGGCCTGCCTACAAGTTGACTGATCAAAACGCCCCCCGCAACTCAGCGGGAGAAGTGCTTCGAACCATAGTGAAACATTTTTAAGCATATCATAGTTAATCTTACTTTACTGTATTGATTGCCTGGCTGGAAATATTCGTTCGTGAGCCCCGAAGCCAAAGGCTCCAGGATCAGAATTAAATTAAAGATTAAATGCTGTGAAGATAAGTTAAATGCCGGAGAAGGCCTAAGACCGACTAGAAATTAAATCATCGATCAAGTCAAAGTTTCGAACGGCATTAGCCTTAGCCCGATCCAGCCCTTTACCTATAGATTGCCTAAAACTACTTCTGTTATTCCATATATACGTAAGCTTCTTTTTTGACAACGATAGATCTAAGAATTTGTCGAGTGGTATTGCTAGTTCATCGGGATCTAGTCCAGTTGAATATAGCATTGAAGCAGTGATACCCCTAGCCTTAATCGAGTACCCGATTGGGACAGTACATATTCCCAGTGAGAAACCCGCTATGGCAGCATGCATTCGCTCAGCAATTACCATATCACAACTAGATATTATACCTTTGTACTCAGAAGCAGTTAAGTCTTCAGCATAGACTCTCACTCTTGAGTCGAAATTTAGCTGACGACAAACGCATGTAGCTGGGATACGATCATCTGAGTATGTCTCTTGAACGTGAGGAATAATTGCTACGTTAACATCCCATTCCTCAAGCATCATGCGAATTACAGCAACCCATGTCTCCAAATGAGCAGAAGGACTACTAGACGTATATGTTGATATACTATTGCTCATTGAGACGGCTACAGTAAATCGGTCAGTTTTCGGAGAATTGCAGCAGGCTATATCCGCATTCGCGTCCAGCAGAAATGCACAGTCAGCTGTTTCAACAATTCGACTAGATTGATCATCTAACTCATCTCGTATATAATTTAGAGAGAGAGGCTCGCGCAATGTAATTAGATCAGCTTCTCTAGAAGCTGTGCGCCAAAGGGCTAGATCCTCGGCACATTTAAATTTGCCTATTGACTGGCCAATCAAAACGCATGGAATTCTGTGATATTTTGCCCATCTAACCGGATCTAGAAAATGCTTAAGAGACTGAGTACCGTAGTCTGAACTTATTAAGTCACCTCCACTTATGATCACTAAATCGGGCTTTTCAAACGGCATAGAAAGATGGTAATCTTTTGAGGAATCTTGATATTCCGTAGTCTTTCCGAATGTACCGAGCAGGCGCCGTTTAACTTTAAGTGCAAAAGTTTTTCTACCATCTGATGGTAGCGGTTGTGGTGGGGTCCAAAATCCACATTTTAAATAAGCATCTTCAACAAAAGAAACCTGAGGGCTATTGATCCGCTTTCTATCGTATTCGGGAGACCATGAGGATATGGTTATTTTTGCATTAGGATAACGAGTCAACAATTGATCTACAGTTGGTTGAATCAGTGCCTCTACGCCTCGGTTGCGAAGGCCTGTTACACCAGTGATCGCGATTTTCATGAGTTTTTAGCTAATACATAAATACTACAATAATTGCTCAACATCACTCAGTCCACTTTTGATCGTATTGGCATAGATGAAGGGTTGGGTTAATCGAAAGAATGCTTTCCACAGATCGCCGAGGTGATTCGGTTACTGCAAGCTCTCTTGGGAGATGGCCTGCTGCCACATACATTAATATTGCTTCGTGATAGGGAATCTTTAACAAACTCCTCAGTCTGTCGTCATTTGATAAGGTGGCACACCAGTTCAGTGGGCAAGACCCAAGCCCATATGAATGCAGTGATAACATTAAAGTCATAGCAAATAGACCACCATCAACCCAGGGCTGATTACGCTCTTCAACAGAGACAAACCGCCTAAGATCAGTAGCTACAATAAAAAGGAGCGGAATTTTGTCTGCAAAACCTCGGTTTCCATTCTGTAAAGCTAACAACTCTAAGATGTGATTCTTTTTGGTAAACGCATATAGCTTCCAAGCCTGTCTATTGCAAACAGAGGGTGCCGTCATGGCTAACGAGCAAATATCTTTGATTAGCGCTTCATCTACGGGATCATCTTTAAAATCACGAATACTATGACGAGTTCGAAGGAACAAATGATTATCTATATTACTTTTGCGAAACAATTCGTCTGAATTAATTCTTATGCGACCTACATTGTTTAATTGAACTTCAAGTTTAGCGTATTCGCGATGAATTTGTTCGAGGGTGGTTAGTAATGCCAAGGTCTGATCTTTGAGAAGACTTAGCGGCGTCTCTTTAAGGTATGTTTCTAGTACCTTAAGAGATATTTGCCCCTCTGTTGATATGCCACTTTCTTCAAGCTGCTGTTGTAAAGCCAAGATCAGTCTGACTACTGCGTCTTGACCAGATCCTTGTTTTTGCATAGGCATTGATAATGATTTCTCTATTCTATGGTATTCCATAGTTATAATTGCGCTTAGGTTCTCATGGTTTTTCCGACTTGTATCCCTTCCCGGATATACCCCCTGTGCGTCTATCCAAGCTGATTTGGAGTACCTTAAACAGTCAAGGCGAGATGCTAGCTTGAGCTTGGACTCGTGCGAGTATGTTGCCGTCCTTGAATATAGTCTTATGAGCATCTGTTCAAGTTTAAGCTCAATAAATTTAGTTATTTTCATTGAAGCCTTTTTTGCACCATATCTAAAGCTTGATTTCCCTTCCCTCCACTTCAAAAGAAACTGATCTATTGTAGTGTATCTCAACATGACAAGGATGCGTCTTGTATTCACGAGTTACGGGAGTAGATGTCGTTGAATACAACCCTCGCATTGGGCTGGTAATGGCAATTCCACATTATTGATCTTGACTTAATATTGATTTCAAGCTGGTTTGCATAATGCACTAGTATTGTGTTCTCGGCGCTATACATAGCCATATTTACGTAGTACAAGCCACTGCTTAGTGACAAATCATCAATGATTATTCCAATATTGGTTGTTCCTCTTGATAGCACGCAGTTTACCTCTTGAAAGATGTTAGCGACAACGATTAGACCCTTTGTTGCAATGTTTATCTGTATACGTTTAGCTTTAAGCTCGCTTATGCTTTCAATTAAAACATCTAATGAAAGGTTTTTTGTTCTATGCATATCAGCAGCATTGATCTTAAAACTAAGAACTGATGGGTCATGCCTATATATAGTCTGCACGCTAGCGTCTTCAAGCTTTTTTTGTGTGAGTAATTCGTACTCTTCCAAGGCTTTTGTAATACCAGTTTTGCCCTCACTGGTTCCTTTGTTCAATAGCAATCCTTCTGAGCAAACCGTCTGAAGTTGGCCTGTGTCGTGTGATACTAAAAGGGTTGCGGCTCTGCTACCAAGTTCTTGTATCTTTTGAAAACACTTTGATCTGAATGCTGCGTCACCGACTGCAAGTACCTCGTCTAAAATTAGGATGTCTGGTGAGATCAATACATTTGCAGCGAATCCCAGCCTGACCACCATTCCAGAGCTATAGCTTTGAACCGGTGAATCAATATATTCCTCAATCTCTGCAAAATCAATAATTTGCTGGCTCTTGATCTTTGCCTCCCTGGACGACATGCCCATAATGCTCATGCTTGTTTCAATATTTTCGCGTCCCGTCAAGATTGGGTTAAAGCCTGCGCCCAGTGCAATTACTGCTCCTATATCCCCCGTCATATGAATACTTCCTGTATCCGGCTTGATCAACCCATTCAGCATTCGCAGCAGTGTGGTCTTCCCCGCCCCATTGCGGCCGATCAACCCCAGGCACTCCCCCCGCCGCAGCTCAAAGCTCACATCTTTCACCGCCCAGAACTCGTCCGGCCGCAGCTGCACATCGGCGCTGCTCTGTGGCAGGCCGCTCCCCCCACCATGGAGGCGGCCGCCGATCTCGCTGCCCAGGTCCTGCAGGCCATACCAGAGCGAACGCTTGAGGCTGCGGCAGAACCGCTTGCTCACATTGTCGACTTTGACCAGTACGTCGTCGCTCATCTCAGGCACTCATCCGTTCGATCAGGATCGGCATCGCCAGCCGGTACACCATCCACACCAGCAGCAGCAGCACAGCTGAGCCGCCCAGAGTCAGAGCCCACTCGCCCAGCAGCTGCGGCGGCTGGCCGGTGAACCAGGCGCGGGCATTGAGGATCAGCGGCGTGAGAGGGTTGAGCCGCATCACGGTACCCGTCCAGCCCGTGGTGGCCAGCGGGAACACCACCGGGCTCAGATACATCAGAAATTGAGTGATCAGCGGGATGCCGCGGCCGATGTCGCCATAGAGCACCCCCAAGGGGGTGATCGCCAGCCCCAGGGCGTTGCCGGTGAGCGCCATCGCCAGGATCCCCACCGGAATCAGCAGGCCGCCCCAGCCCGGGTGGATGCCCAGAAAGGGCAGCACCAGCAGCAGGATGCCGAGCTTGATGGCGGCGTTGAACAGCGTTTGGTAGATGCCGGTGAGGATCAGGGCTTCCCGGGGGAAGTTGATCTTGGCCAGCAGGGGCTTGTTGGTACTCACCTGCTGCAGGGGGGCGTTAAACGCGTCGATCAGGATCGACCAGAGCAGCGTGCCGGTGAACACAAACACCGGATAGGGGAGGCCGGTGTCGGCCACCTGCACCAGCCGCGAGGCGCTCAGAAACAGCCATACCGCCGTGGTGGTGAGCGGGTTGATCAGGGCCCAGAGCACCCCCAGCACGCTCTGGCGGTATTGGGCGCTGATGTCGCGCACCGCCAGCCGCCAGGCCAGCTCGCGGCCGGCCCAGAGGTCTTGCCGCATCTCGCGCCACAGCAGCCCCGGCTGGGCCAGGGGGCTGGCGGGGGTGTAGGTGTGGGTGGGGAGGGGGCGAGAGATCATTAATTTGCTTGAGGGGTGATAGTCCTTAGGCTTAACAAGAGTTCGACAAGGTCTTTGGGTGCCTGCATTGAAAGATCGCCAGAATCCCAGATCTCTTGTTTTTTGATATTAGGGATAAACCGCGTTTCAAGCACGTGATTCTCGATTGGATCAGAGCATCAGCATACATTTTTTCCACAATTTCTCGAATTGGGCGCTTCGTCTCCCAGCCCAACTTCTGCTGGATCCTGGCCGGATTCATTGCCGAATAGGCTAGATCTGCTGGCCGCTTCAGCGCTTCCAATGATTCCAGATGATCGGCCAGGTCCAGATTCGCAGCCGCAAACGCCTCCTGGGCGAACTGCCTAAGTGATGTGGTGTTTCCTGAAGCAATCAGATAGTCGGCCGCCTCTTCTGCTTGGAGCATCTAATGCATGGCCCGCACATAGTCGGGCGCCCAGCCCCAGTCGCGCCAGATGTCCAGATTGCCCAGCTGGATCGTGGTCTGCCGGCCCGCCTTGATCGCCTTCACCCCCTCAATGATCTTCTGGGTCACGAACCGCTTGGGCCGCAGGGGCGATTCATGGTTGGCCAGGATGCCGGTGCAGGCAAACATGCCATAGGCCTCCCGATAGGTGGCCACCTGCCAGTAAGCCGCTGCCTTGGCCACCGCGTAGGGGCTCCCGGGCCGCATCGGCGTGTCTTCCGTGGCCGGCGCCTGCCCCGTATCGCCAAAGCACTCCGAACTACCCGCACTGAAGAAGCGGATGCCGCCCCCCAGAAAGCGGATCACCTCGAGCAGGTTCAAGGTGGCCACGGAGATCGACTCCATGCACTCCACCGGCTGCTCAAATGACAGCCCCACGCTCGTTTGCCCCGCCAGGTTGTAGATCTCATCGGGCTGCACGCCCGCCACCACCTTCAGCACGCTGCGGAAGTCGTTTGGCGCCAAAGACAGCACCTCCACATCAGTGGAGATGTTTAGACGCTCCAGCCGGCTTGTATCTGCCATCTGGGCATCGCGGCTGGTGCCCACCACCCGGTAGCCCAGGTTCAGCAGGTGATGGGCCAGGTAGGCGCCATCTTGGCCAGTCACGCCGGCGATCAGGGCTGTTCGTGGCATCAGCCCATCCTCCCGCGTGCTTTTAAGGCTCCCTGCACCAGCATCAGCTGTTTTTGCTGCTTAAGGGCTGTGCTGGGCTGCCAGCTCAGTTTGCGATGGCGGAGCTGAAGCAAGTGCTGCAGACAGTGGAGTTTGGAGATGGGTCGAATCAAGGGGAATCGGGCCAGAGCCAGCGACCTCCAACCAGAAACTGCTCCCCCAGGAGGGTGATCACCTGGCTCAGGATCACGATGTGGAGCTGGCGCAGCTGTGGGAAGTCGCCGGGCCCTGGCGGCTCAGGGGGGAGTCACTCTCGGTGACTGAGCGAACGCTTGAGGCTGCGGAAGTCACGCTTGCTCACATTGGCTCAGGCACTCATCCGCTCGATCAGTATCGGCATCGCCAGCCGCTGGGCCGGCTGGCCGGTGAAACAGGCGCGGGCATTGAGGATCAGCGGCGTGAGCGGGTTGAGCCGCATCAGCGTCGCCGTCCAGCCCGTGGTGGCCAGCGGCAACACTACCGGGCTCAGAACCATCAGAAACTGGGTGATCAGCGGGATACCGCGGCCGATGTCGCCATAGAGCACCCCCAGCTGGCATGCACGCCCACAAAGGGCAGCACCAGCAGCGATCGGTTGCCGTTCACCTGCCCCAGCGGTGCGTTGAAGGCGTCCATCAGGATCGTCCACAGCAGAGTGCCGGTGAACACAAACACCGGGTAGGGGAGGCCTGTTTCCGCCACCTGCACCAGCCGCGAGGTGCTGAGAAATCGCCAAATCGCCGTGGTGGTGAGCGGGTTGATCAGGGCCCAGAGGATCCCCAGCACGCTTTGGCGGTATTGGGCGCTGATGTCGCGCACCGCCAGGGGGCTGGCGGGGGGTGTAAATGCGGGTGGGGAGAGGTGGGGATTGGGCAGTGGTTATGCCGAGAGGGCGATCCAGTTGGGGTTGGCTTCTGCGAAGGTGGCGATCTCCTCCAGGATCGCAGTGGTGCCGATCTGGGGCTGCCAGTTCCAGGTGGTGCTGCAGGGGAGCCTGTAGGTCCGCGGTTCAGGCTGATGGGCCACCGTTCGGGCTCCCCAGCGGTCAGCGCACCACTGGCTGAGTTGCTGCAACAAGGTTGCCGAAGCAGCACCACCGCTCACATTGGCGAGACGCGCCAGATCGCGGGGGTGCAGGCAGTCGCTCACCTGGTGCCCCTGGCCGTCGAAGCCGATGTAGCGCCAGTGCCTCCGAGGCCAGCTTGGTGGCGCAGTAGAGCGACTCATTATCAGTAGCGCCGTGATGACGTGAGTCAGCTCCTGTAAGCCGGCCCGGATCGCCTGAAACCCAGTTAGGCGCAACAGGTTCAAGGCGGCGGTACGAAGCTTGGACATCACGCCGGCACCATGGGCCCGTTAGCGGTGGGCGACACAATGGAGCTTGGTGTCTCGGAGCCGCTAATTCAGAAGATATACAGATCCTCAGGGCAACTATCATCATATTTGCTGAAAGCAATGTATTGTCCGATGGCCTGATCGGGGCGGACGTGTTGTTTGCACTCTTCTCTAAATTCTCTAATCAAAGTAGGTTATTCTTCAAGGTGACACTTGCTATAATCATTCGATTGGTGCTTTGCCGAAAAGAGTTTTTAGTGTTAACTCTGAAAGCATTGATGAACCAGTTGAGTTGAGGTGGTCTCCGTCGCGGTACATCGCTGAAATCCCCACGTTTCTTGGGCAATAAGAATTAGCGCCTGCCGTGCATAGCGCCTTGAAGGGATTAACTAGAATAACGCTTTTATTGTTTTCACTGATTGACTTCAGCCTTGTGTTTACCGACTCAAAGATACGGCTATACTCTGAAATGCCCTGACGGCAAACATCGTTCAATCTTGACAGGAGGGATGAGTTGCATGATGCAGAATCGGCGGAAAAGAATGGAGTGGGTTGCATTACGGCGACCCCAACACCTTGCCTATTCATAACCCTCGCAAAATCAGAAACTTTTGCAATCCATCGATCAAAATCGGCAACCGTGTTGTTGGTCACGCGATCTATATATAATCTAGCAAGGAGTACAACATCGCCCCTCTTCATTCTTTTTCTTGCCTCCCTGAAGATGACCTGACGATATTCAAATATGTCTTGAGAGGTCTGAGGGAACGGTATCCCTGGAGTCTCTACTAGATGATACCCAATGCCTTGCCGCTTGTGCATGGCATCGAGCATCCCGCTCAAATGACCCGCGTGACTGTCCCCGAACACCCAGACTGATGGCAAGTTTTTATTTGCAGGTTGAATAGTGCAGTCATCAAATGTTTTCGGCAAAAGTAATCTCTTCTGACCATCGACGACGCATGTTGGGTCGAATGGTTTGCCTTTGACTACTGCAAAGGGTTCGCTCTGGCGAATATCATAAAGACCACTCAGAAACATGTGATCCTTCTGAGACCCAGAAAACTTGACAAGCAATGCTGCTGCTATCAGTGTAATTACTCCAAAACCAATGACAGAAAGTGGCCTCGTTAAAGTCGCCCCTCTGAATCTTTTTTCAACCAATTCATAAGAAAAAGTCGCCAACACTGCCATCAGTAGAAACTGAAACGGTGCCGACCACCAATGGATGCCAATTGACCAGCGACTTATCGACAAAACACCCCAATGCCAAAGATAAAGCGAATAAGAAATAAGACCCACATAAACAACTCTACTATTGGTAAATACGGCAAACGCTGCCGATCCGTTTTTAAGACAGGCAATCAATATCGCCGACAGAACTACTATTGAAATCGTCGCGGGCACTGCCGAAGCAACCGGCAGGAACATTACTCCAACTATTACTGTGACGACCAGCAGTGGTGGCACCTGCTCAAGCGCTTGCTCAATCTTTGCTCGCTTCTGAAATCCAATAAAAACCAAGCACCCTACCGCCATCTCCCAAAAGCGAGAAGGCATCAAGAAATAGGCAGCGGGTTGGTTCGATTGATAGAGATAGATGAATCCAGTTAATGAAGCAACTGCTAGTGCCCCAATCCACAAGAAAAGATTTCTAGCACCGTTCTTTGACTGTCTACCAAAACCTGAAAACCAAATCAGCATAGGGAAGAGGAGATAAAACTGCTCTTCAACCCCCAGCGACCAAGTGTGAGTAAAAGGGTTGAGCTCAGTGGATTGAGCAAAGTAGTCAGTTGACTGCTTATAGAGGTAGTTATTGGATAATCCGAAAAGTGATGTGATGCCGGTATTGAGCGCTGCTCCTGGATTTGGATTAAATAAGCAGATCAGAATGCTTATTACCAAAACGAAGGCGACTAGTGCAGGCACCAAGCGTTTGATTCGCCGCTCGTAAAAACCACTTAGAAAATCGCCAAGGTTTTTGCTCTCTCTCCCCGATAGAGACGATGTGATTACATACCCCGAGATCACAAAAAAGATGTCAACTCCAAGATATCCGCTCGGAAGTAAATCCTTATTGAAGTGATTGATGATTACTGCGATGACGGCAAATGCTCTCAGACCATCGATTTCTGGCCGATACCTGCTTTTCGTCTGTTTTGTATTATTAAGTTTCTCTGACGGATGCGCTACTGCTGCCATGCCCTAAGGGTGGGGTTACGTTGCTGCGTGCTGGGTATAGCGTGCTTGAGGCTGCGGCAGAATCACTTGCTCACGTTGTCGACTCTCACCAGCAAGTTATCGCTCATCTCAGGCACTCATCCGCTCGATCAGAATCGGCATCGCCAGCGGGTGAACCAGACGCGGTCATTGAGCATCAGATACTGAGTGATCAGCAATATGCCCCGGCCGATGTCGCCATAGATCAACCCCGGGGGGGGAGGGAGGCATCACCAGCAGCAGGATGCCGATCTTGCTCGCCGCGATGAACAGCGTTTTGTAGGTGCCGGTGTGGATCAGGGCCTCACGGGGGAAGTTGATCTTGGCCAGCAGCGTGCCGGTACCAAACAGCCACACAGCCGTGGTGGTGAGCGGGTTGATCAGGGCCCACAACATCCCCAGCACGCTCTGGGGGTATTGGGCGCTGATGTCGCGCACCGCCAGGCGCCCAGCCAGTTCGCGGCTGGGCCAGTGGACTGGCGGGGGTGTAGGTGCGGGTCGGGAGAGGTGGGGATTGGGCGGTGGTCATGCCGAGAGGGTGATCCAGTTGGGGTTGGCGTCTGCGAAGGTGGCGATCTCCTCCAGGATCGCAGCGGTGCCGATCTGGGACTGCCAGTTCCAGGTGGTGCTGCAGTGCTGGGAATCCAGCACCACCCAGGGCAGGTCATAGGGGCGGGGCTCTGGCTGATGGGCCACTGATCGGGCGCCCCAGCGCTCAGCGCACCACTGGCTGAGCTGCTGCAACGAGGTTGCCGAAGCCGCACCGCCACTCACATTGGCCAGGCGCGGTTTGTCTGCTGCATCGCCAGCCTGCAGCTGCAGCGCCACCAATCGCGCCAGATCGCGCGGGTGCAGGCAGTCGCGCACCTGATGGCCCTGCCCGTCGAAGCCGATGTATTTGAGGGGGTGCCCCTCGCGCCAGCTGTGCAACCAGAAGGCGAAGATCCCCTGATCGGCCTTGCCGAACTGGCCAGCACCCGCAAGCACGCCGCAGCGGTTGATCCACACGGGAAAGCCGAAGGCCTCGCCGTATTCCAGCGCCAGAGCCTCCGAGGCCAGCTTGGTGGCGCCATAGAGCGACACCGGCGCAGCGGTTGAAAAGGCTTCGCTGATGCCTGCTGCACTCAGGCCCGCTGTGGCGGCCAGTGCCTCAGCCGTGGGCGCGAACGCCCCATCGCGCGCCTCCACCGCCAATCCGGCCAGCGGCGGGATCGAATACACCCGGCTGGTGGAGAGCAGCACAAAACCCGCCCCCCAGCGCTTACAGGCCTCCAGCATCTGCACTGTGCCCAGCAGGTTGTGCTCCACCAGCTGACGGCTGCTGGCCTTGCCATCCACCCCCGCCAGCACGCTGGGATTGGCCGCCGCATCGATCAGCCAATCCTGCGGCTCCAGCCCCTCCAGATCGGCGGCCTGACGGATATCACCATGCAGCACCTTGATGCCGCGCTGCTCCAGCCGCTCCAGGTTGCGCCAGCTGCCGCGGCGGCTGAGGTTGTCGAGGCCGGTGATCTGCGCACCGCTCAGGCTTTCCTGGAGAGCCAGGGCCAGCTCGGAGCCCACGAAGCCGCAGGCGCCGGTGATCAGCAGCCGCATCAGGCGGGCACCTCACGGGTCTGCCAGTTATGCACAATCTGCCCAATCGTTTCCTCAAGGCTGATGCTGATATCCCACTGCGGATAGTGCTCGCGCATCTTGCTCAGGTCGCTGATGTAGCAGATGTGATCACCGATGCGGTTTTCATCCACATATTCATAATTTTGGGCCTTGCCGGAATACTGCTCGGCGATCTTGAAGGCCTCCCAGATTGAGCAGGAGTTAGCGCGGCCTCCGCCCAGGTTGTACACCTCTGCCACCCGCGGCGCGGCGATGAAGGCCTCAATGAAGCGGGCCACATCATGCGAATGGATGTTGTCGCGCACCTGCTTGCCCTTGTAGCCGAACACCTTATAAAGGCGCCCCTCCAGATTGCATTTCACCAGATAGCTCAAAAAGCCATGCAGCTCAACGCCGCTGTGGTTCGGCCCGGTGAGGCAGCCGCCCCGCAGGCAGCAGCTGGGGATGCCGAAATAGAGCCCATATTCCTGCACCATCACGTCGGCCGCCAGCTTCGACGCACCGAACAGGGAGTGCTTGCTCTGGTCGATCGGGAAATCCTCGGCGATGCCGTTGGCGTAGGCCGGATCGGCATAGTCCCAGCGGGTCTCCAGCTCCTGCAGGGCGATGCTGTTGGGCCGATCGCCATACACCTTGTTGGTGGAGAGGTGCACAAACGCACTCTCCGGGCAGCTCTGGCGCGTGGCCTCCAGCAGGTTGAGCGTGCCCACCGCGTTGGTGTCGAAGTCGTCGAACGGGATCGCCGCCGCCCGGTCGTGGCTGGGCTGGGCCGCCGTGTGCACGATGGCATCGGGCCTGAGCTCGGCCATCATCGCCAGCACCCCCTGGCGGTCGCGGATGTCCAGCTCGGTGTGCTGAAAGCGCTCGCCCAGCTGCTCCAGCAGCCGACGCTGGTTCCAGCGCGTATCCCCCTGCGGCCCGAAGAACACCGCCCGCTGGTTGTTGTCGAGTCCGTGCACACGCCAGCCGCGCTGGGCAAAGTGCACGCACACCTCCGAGCCGATCAGGCCGGAGGAACCGGTAACGAGGAGGGTTTTCATGCAATCAGCAGGGCTGGATCAAGGAAAGCGGGTGAAAGCCTGCGGGGCAGGGTGCGCTTAGCGCTCACATCGTCCGTGGACGATCGCGATCAGTCGCTGGGCTCCGTTGCGTTGGGCTGGGCTGGAAGCCCCGGCTAGCCACAACTTGCCTATGGCTAGCCGGGGCGACGCGAGCGGGGCTCCAGCGTCTGCAAACGACCGAATGCAGTGGAAAAACTGCCTCTACTGTCTAGCTCGGCGCCATGGGCTTGCGCTGCCAGGCGGCCAGGTCGAGCAGGGCGTCATTCCGGAACATCCAGCGCAGCAAGACAATCCGCTACAGGCTGGATCAACAGCCCTGGGTTGTACACAGCTCAGCGCCGCAGTCTTCCACGATCACCGCGCAGGCAGGCACGCCGGAGCCGCTGTCAGGTATTGGCGGCCAACCAAGCGGACAGGTCGGCCGGGCCCTGGAAGTCGAGCAGGGCCTGGATCTGGGCGGTGTTGGCTTCTGAGAGGGGGCCGCAGCGGCGGTTGAGTTGGCGGAGGGTCACGGCAGCTTCGCCCTCCTGGCGACCCTCAGCAAGTCAGTCCTGAACGACGCGGGTGTGGCGGATTTCTTCGCGGGGGATGCCGGCGATCACCATGATTTGCTCCTCTCCTGATCAGGGCGGCTGGCGCACCGGCAAGGTGAGCAGATTCAGGAGCGGATCGAGCTAAAACAGCTGCAGCGCCTGGGTGGGGCCGAGCTTGAGGCGGTTGTGAGGCGTGATCACCAGCACGGCCCAGTGCTCTACTCGGGGGTGCTGCTGCAAAAAGCGGTAGGTCTGAGCAGCCAGAAGGAGCACCACCGGGCCAGAGGAGGCCGTTGAGGCGGTGGCTGAGCTCCTAGATCTCAAGAGCCTGAAAGCGGTAGAGGCTGTCGCCGGGGGCTGAGGGGTCGAGGCTCAGCGCGTTGGCGGCGCCGGCTGCGCCGGGCAGGAGTGCGCGGATCAGGTCCGGGGCGCTCTGGAAGACGCGGTAATACCAGCGGTCGGTGTTCACAGGCTGCTGGTGATGGAGCGCCGAGCGCTGGCTGGCGAAAAGTTAGCCGCGGCTTGGGGTTGGGGCTGCAGCCCGTGAGGGAGCTTGTTGCGTGTGGAGCCTCGTTGGCGGGTGGCGGCTGAGCAGTTCGTTCGGGCTGGCGGGCCGGGTAGCTCAGGGAGGAGTCCCTCCGATTCACCTTTGAATTTCGGCGCCGAGTGAGACAAGGGGGGAACTGTTGAAGGGAACACTCCTTCGGCCAGATCGGTGATGATTGGGTTCCTGGCTCTCCTGCCGCGGGGGCTCACCACGTTCCTTTTCGCTCTGGCGGCTCTGCTGCGGTTTTATGGCTCCTCCAACTCCATCCCCATCCCAGCGGTTCCGCTCACCCTGTTGGGTTGGAGCCTCACGGCCTTTCTCCTGGCGTCAGCGGCTCTCCTGGCTGATCTCGGCCTTGAGTGGGACCGTCGAAATCGAGATCGAGCTCGCCAAGCTCAACGAGCTGACCTCCAAGATGCATGCCTCGTTCGCCTCGCCGAGTTCCAACTCGAGCCCGGAGAGCCCAACCGAGCCAGGCTGAGGATGGCGGCTGAGTGGTTTGTTCGGGCTTGCTCAGATCAGGAGCTGCTCGTGAGCGACCTGGTGATGGGCAGCGGCCTTGCACAGGCCGCGGTCAAAGCTGGCCAGTTGCAGGTTTAGCCGTTGGCAGAGAGCCAGATGCAGCGCATCCCCTGCCCGCAGAGGCGGCGCTTGGGTCAGACAGAGCCGGGCGGCGGCCTCAAAATCCTCGGCTGCCAGCGGCAGGGTGTTTAGGCGTTGCTCACGCAACACCCCAAACCTCTCCCAGGCTTCCTGGGATTCCTGTGGCGTGATCGTGCCACGGCGCACCTGCAAAGCCAAAGCAGATGCCAGTTCCGTGCCCACCCAGGGCGAGATCAGCATCGGCTGCTTGGCGTGGGCTTGCAGAAAACTCACAGCCGTCGCAGTGCCTGCTTCGTGCACCAGAGCCGCCACTAGCAGGGAGGTGTCGAGGTAAAGGCGCCTCAATAGCGAGCCCCTTCCCGTAGCTCCTGCAGCAGAGCAGCCGCATCAATTCCTTTGTGCAGGGGTTGGGCCCTGGTGGCAGCCAAAAAAGCTTCCAGATCAAAGCCCGCCGCAGGCTGCTCGGCCGCCCGGGTGAGCCGGGCCACAGGGATCCCTCGCCGGGTGATCTCCACGTCTTCACCTGATTCCACGGCAACCAAGAGGGCCGAAAGCTGGGCTTTGGCCTGCGCCACGTTGAGACTGCGCATCTTCTAGAGAGTTGGTTAGATGGCCAACATAGCGGCGGCTGTCTCGGCTGGCTTGGGTTCAAGCACTCATCCGTTCGATCAGGATCGGCATCGCCAGCCGGTACACCATCCACACCACCACCAGCAGCACCGCTGAGCCACCCACCGCCAGCGCCCACTCACCCAGCAGCTGGGTTGGCTGACCGGTGAACCAGGCGCGGGCATTGAGGATCAGTGGCGTGAGCGGGTTGAGCCGCATCAGCGTCGCCGTCCAGCCCGTGGTGGCCAGCGGGAACACCACCGGGCTCAGATACATCAGAAACTGGGTGATCAGCGGGATGCCGCGGCCGATGTCGCCATAGAGCACCCCCACCGGCGTGATTGCCAGGCCCAGGGCGGTGCCGGTGAGCACCAACGCAAAGACACCCACCGGGATCAACAGGGCGCCCCAACCGGCATGCACGCCCACAAAGGGCAGCACCAGCAGCAGGATGCCGATCTTGATCGCCGCGTTGAACAGGGTTTGGTAGATGCCGGTGAGGATCAGGGCCTCACGGGGAAAGTTAATCTTGGCTAGCAGCGCCTTGTTGGCGTTCACCTGCCCCAGCGGTGCGTTGAAGGCATCGATCAGGATCGACCACAGCAACGTGCCCGTGAACACGAACACCGGGTAGGGGATGCCCGTTTCCGCCACCTGCACCAGCCTTGAGGTGCTCAGAAACAGCCACACCGCCGTGGTGGTGAGCGGGTTGATCAGGGCCCAGAGGATCCCCAGCACGCTCTGGCGGTATTGGGCGCTGATATCGCGCACCGCCAGGCGCCAGGCCAGTTCGCGGCCGGCCCAGAGGTCTTGCCGCATCTCACGCCACAGCAGCCCCGGCTGGGCCAGTGGGCTGGCGGGGTTGTAGATGCGGGTCGGGAGAGGTGGGGATTGGGCGGTGGTCATGCCGAGAGGGTGATCCAGTTGGGGTTGGCGTCTGCGAAGGTGGCGAT
>Ga0208229_1000005_pt1 | contig 56370 bp, 30 predicted proteins | sample LakMenEpi22Aug11_FD_150725 | JGI IMG/M metagenome (GOLD analysis project Ga0208229, IMG submission 150725) | Freshwater microbial communities from Lake Mendota, WI - 22AUG2011 deep hole epilimnion (SPAdes) | ecosystem: Environmental > Aquatic > Freshwater > Lake > Epilimnion/Euphotic zone ... | reverse complement strand
TGGATATACTAAACTAATAGAAGAAAAAAAGAAACAAATATTAAAAACAATCAAAACTTCTGTTACAACATATGAAGATGGTAGTTTTGGTTATGATGTGGCTCTAACAGAAAAACTAAGAGCAGAATTAGAAGATTTACAAAAACAACAAAGATCTCTTATTGATAAAAATAATGTGGCTATTAAAGCTGCAAAAGAATCTAGATTACAATCTGCAAACCAGAGTGGTCGTGGTAGCGTTGGTATAGCGACTAATCCGTTTAATACAAGTCAACGTCAAGATTATAGTATTTTATATCATGAATTAACTCATCAACTTTTTAATAGTCTTAGAACTAAAAATGCTCAATCATTTGAAGCATACAAGGCCAAAGTTGCTAGTTTATTTAGTGGAAATAATGATGATGTGGCCGATGCTTTTGATGCTTTGGTGGGAAATACTGGATATAATAGTGCTGATGTTGCTTATGGAAGAAGTTATAAACTTAGTGGACTAAGCAGTTTAATGATAGGCTCCGCTAAAAAAGAGTCATTTGAAAAATATGTTAATAGTGATCCGGAATATGTTCCAGAATTAAGAAAAACTTGGGCCGAAACACAGTCCACCACAAATGCTAAAGCTTTCAAGCCACTGAATCCTAGAGTTAATGATATTTTATTAAGAGGTAAAATAAGTCAAGATGTTATAAATAAATATGAAGATAATGGTAAAGAAGAATTTTTAACAACACTAGTACAAAAATTACCATTATTAGATGAAAATTTAAGGGGAATTTTGGATAGTACTCTGGATGACTTGTTGGGAGGTGCCGGAATAAGCAGACAAAAACTATCAGTTGGTGGATTAATTAGCAAACTTAAAGGCGGAGGATCAGTTCCTGCTCTAGTCAGTAACGGAGAGGCTTTTGTGCCACCCAAACTTGCTAAACAAATTGGCTATGGAAAATTAGAACGTATGAATCAAGCTGATAAAAATGGTATGACAGAGTTCAGTGAAGGAGGTATTAGCGTATTTAAGGGCCCCGGAAACGGAACCAGTGATAGTATACCAACAAATCTGCCTGTAGGTAGTTTTGTTATAAGAGAAAAGGCAACTAAAGCATTAGGTTTAAATAGTGGTGGTGCTGTTGGAGTAAGAAAATTTAAAGATGGTGATAAGGTTTCCTATAGAAAACATGCAACTGGTATTCAGGCGCCAGTGCCTGATCTTGGATTTCTAAAGACAAGCGCAATATTATTAGCAGATAGCTTTAGAACCACAGAACAAATCATAAACAATGGTTATTCGGCCTGGCAAGAGATAGACAAAGTGGCTCCGGTTTTAGCAAACGCTTTAGATAGATATTTTAGCACTATCAATGGAACAGTAGAAGATGCTAGTTTGATGATGCAAAGCTATCGTGCAGTAGCCGTGTCTTTGGCTAAACAAGGAAAAAGTGCGGCAGAAATTGATGCTATTATGACGAATTATATTGATGCTTTGAATAAAGGAATAGACGCATACCAAAATCCTACTCCTACAGAGTCTCCAAAATCAGCCGCTCCATCAGGTCCTCAAATTCCACCTGATCCTGACAACACTTCAACAACCCCCAAAACTTCTTTACCAAGAACGCCTCCTCCCGTACCAAAATCTGCCGAGCAAAAACTAGCAGCAGCAGAAAACGAAGCAATTGCTCAAAGAATAGAAACTAAACAAAATATTAAATCCGAATACGATCCAGTATATAGAGGAGCATCGTCTAAAGAAGATAAACAGGCTATTCAGGATGACGCCAGATCAAAATTTCAGGCTGCTGATGCTACCATACAGGCTAATAAAGCTGCTCAACAACAAGCAATATTACAAGAATTATTAGCACAAAAAGCTAAAGAAGCTAATCAGTCTACAGCAGAATATATATCCGGACTACAACAAGAAATTGATGCTAGATCAGTTGATATTATGGAACAAGATTTTAGCAATGCTTTAGGGCCAGAAGCTCCGTCAGCACCAGAAGCAAGACAACAAGCACTTAATGAAACAATTAGTTCCAGAGGACTACAAGCATTTAATGTTCCGGGCTTAGGAGAAGGTACTGATTTAAATAGTATTATTGCACAAGTATCAAAAAACAATGATCTTGCCGCCGAGGCAGACAAAGCCAAAGCAGCAGCTGCTACAAGAGCGGCTGACGCATTAGAACTCATGAGACTCAAAGCAGAACAAAACGGACAAACACTATCACAGTATCAAAGTAATCTTAAACAAAATATTTTGAATCTTGCTAAAGATCTACAAAAATCAGCTCCTGGTAAAATTAGTAAGTTTAATGAAACTGCTGTTAGTTTACGAGGAGATATTAACAGTGGAGATGAAGATAAAATTACTAAAGCTAAAGAACAATTAGCTAAACAATTAGCTGATCTTGGAACAAATCTTGAATCGTCTCAAATAACAACTATAATTGATGATTTAGCAGCAAGTATGGGGGATACCGATAAAACATTTGTTGATATTATTAATAATTCGCAAGAATTACAAGAAGCATTCAAACAATCATCAACAGATGCAACAGCTTTACAATCAGCAACCCAAAAACTTAGCGTTAGTTTGGGTATTCCTGAGGAAGCTTTGCAAAAACTAGCAAGTTCTGCCGAATTAGCAGCAAGTAATCTTTACGACAAGAACGTAGCAGCTGCTCAAAAAATGGCGTCTACATTGGCTAAAACTAGTTTAGCTATTGGTGGAATAGGATCTGTCATATCGTCTACTATCAAATCATTAGGAGGGTCGGAAAATAAAGATACTGCTGTTCTTAGTACTGGTATAAGTAGCGTAGCTAGTACCGTCAGTACATTAGGAGCTTCTCTAAGTCAATTACCAGGAGGTATAAAATTTGTTTTAGATACTATGCAAGGAATGGGAGGCGGTATAGGTAAAGTAGCCACTAGTTTAGCTCCTAAGATAATGGGTTTTATAGCAAGTCCTATGGCTTTAGTCGGAGCATCGTTAGCGGGTGGGGCAGTTGCCATAGCAGCTGGTTTTAAAGAAGCATATAATGCTGCTAGAGAGTTTGATTTACAAACAAGTCAAAAAAGAGTAGACGAAAGTTTAAGTAGAGTAAGCGACCTATTTGCACAATTTGAAAAAGATACTACTAATATAGATTTTCTTAGTAAAATTGATAGTGAATTAAGTTACGGATCCAAACAGTTGATGAAAAATCTTGAAACTGATTTAAAAGTTCCAAAAGCAATGTGGGCTAATCTATTAGATCTTGGTGGTGGTTCGCAGGCTGCTGGTAGAAGTATGATATTGGAAAAAGAAGGTATTGGAAGCTATATCTCATCTGTATTTTCTAATAATGCTCAACAAGCGGCAATAGGCAGAATTGCACCAGAAAAGGCCGTTGAAACAGCTCAAAAGGTTCAGCCACAAGGCCAAAATATATTAAAACAGTTCGAAAATAAACTTCGGTCCGGTATGGACATGGATACTATTCTTGCTGAATTAAATGCTGCTGGTAATCAATCAGCTGAAGTTCTTGCTAGAATGAATCCGAAAATCAATGAACAAATTATGTTGATAGAGAATGATAGAAACATATCAGAACAACGCAAAAGCGCTATTATCAAAGAAATAACAACATCCGAAGCTAACAGAGTTGCTAGTGTTAATATGAAAAATAGTATGAAACAAATTGAGTTTGAGAAACTAGGTAGACAAACCAATAATTTTGCAACAAGTTTGGAAAGAATGTTTAATGGGATGGAACAGGCCATAAATAAAACAGACTTTGAATTAAGTAAACTTTCTCGTTCAGCAGAATTATCAGCAGCAGCTTTAAGCGGAAATGCTAAGGCTGGAGATGTTATGCTCGACAGTATTAATGTGTTACAAAATCCAAGAGCATATTCAGGACAAGAGCAAGGAGCAGCTTTTGATCAAGCAGCAGGATTTTTTGGATCTCAAGCTGATCTTGTTAGGCCACTATTGGGACTTGGAGATAAGTTAGAAAGTACGGTAATGAGTACTATCAATCGTTCTGTTCAGGCTAATCCAACAGGTAGCACAGAAGGAATAGCGTCAAATATTAGAAATGCTCTAGATGCTCAATTAAAAGATTTAGGATTACCTCCTAATATAGCAGATAAGTTAGCAGGACAAACTAAATTAGCTTTTGAAAAGATAAGAAGCGAAAGAGGCGGAGAAGATACAAGATTAAACTTTGATCAGATAACAGAAGAAGTTCCCGCTTTTGCAAAAGCTATTAGCTCAGCACAAAGAGCACAAGAATTAGCTGTTAAAGCTATGGAATTTTATCAAAAGAATCTTAATGAGTATGCTCAAGCTATGAATCAAATGGTTGATTTTCAGATAGAAGCTAATAATAGGATGAGAAAAGCTAGCGAGGTTCAAGCTAAAGGAGCTATGGAACTAGCTAAAACATTAGGGCAAACAGTATCTTTAACAGAAACAAGAAATGTAACAGAAGCGCCAATAAGATCTATGACAGGAGGATTAACAAATCCTGGTGATATTGGTAGAAACGTTGTGAATTTAGAAGCTCAAAGACGAACATTACAAACAGCTGCTGATAATGCTGGCAATAGAGGTCCGGCCGCAAAAGACGAATTCGCCGTTATGCAAAATCGACTAAGAAACACTAACGTGGCTCTTAGAGAAAATATTGATGCATTAAAACAAATGGCGGACAGTACCGATTTAGCACAAGCAGCTTTAGCTAAAATTCAAGAGGTACAAGCTAGAAGACAAGCCGGAGCTAATCTTATAGAAAAAATGGTAACTTCTAATCCGGAAGAATTAGCCAGATTAAATGCTTCAATAGGACGATTAAATAATAATATGAGAGGCGGATTAAATGTTGGTAGCACAGCAGAACAAAGAGGTGAAAGTTTACAGGCTTTTAATATGCTTGCTCCACTATTAGGAGATGGACAGCAACAAAATGAATTAAAAGCTAATGTGTTAGAAAGTATGCTTAAAGAAAGCGGTGTTGGTATAGATAGTACTTTTCAATCAGTTTTGGATAGTTTAAGAAATCCCGAAGGGGATCCTCAAATGGCAGAAGCTATTAGTGTTTATAGAGAAAGTTTGGCTAAACAAACACAAGCTAATGATATATTAGGTGAACTACAAAGGATGATGAGCGAGAATACCGCAGAAATAGCAGCAACAAAACTAGCAACAGCAATTAGTAGTGTTCCTTTAACTTTCGATCAACAAGTATTTAATGATATAAGAGACAATATACAAAAATTGGTCGAGATCGTAGGTAAAAGAGACGAAGAAGGAAAAGACCCTATTCCTGCTCAAAACAAACGCAAAGGAGGCGTAATATACGCATCAATGGGCAGAGCTATTGATTTTGCTCCAAAAGGAACTGATACTGTTCCTGCAATGTTGACTCCCGGAGAGTTTGTGGTTAATCGAGCAGCAACAAAAGCTAATCTTCCATTATTACAAAATATTAATAGTAAAAAATATAGTAATGGTGGAAAAGTAAGATACTACAATGAGGGAGGATATGTTTTAGCTGGAGGAGTAGCAACCGCCGGAACCGGAAAAGATGACGATGCGCCTAAATTACAAGAAGCCGTTAGCCAATCAACAGAAAAACAAAAAACAGCTAAAAATGCAGAACAGGCTACTAAATTAAAACTACCTATTTTAGAACAATATGGTGATAAAGACTTTAAAAAATTAGGAACAATTCAAACAGATAATTTTATTGCTGTTGGAAATAGAGGCAAGTCCGGCATTGGTGAATCTTTTGAAAGAATATATCTTGGAGAAAAAATTGGTACATTATATAATAATTATGGTTCAATCACTGGAACTAAAAAAGCTGAATTACCAAAATATCAAAAAAGTTTATTTTGGGGAATACAAGATATTGATAGTATTATCGGATCAGAAAAACAATTAACCAAATCTGACATATATAAAAATGGAAAAGATGGTGAGTTTACAGACCTGATCTTGGGCTATCAATCATTATATACTAAACTTATGGAAGGACCATCCGGAAATACCAAAATAGAAACATTTATTAAAGAGATCAATACGGAGCCATTGCCAAATATTTCTCCTAATTTTTCAAGAAAACCAAAAAGACGTACTCGTCGCGACGGAGACTATAAGGGATACTCCTATCTAAAGGTAGTTGAAGATCTTATACAAGACAATGAGAAATCCTATTGGGGTATATTTGATGAAATACCACGTATCCTTAAACAAGGAGGTGTTGGCTTTGAGGGAGTGTCGCCATTTACATTAGCGGATTCACCAGCAAAGTTTGCAGCGTATGTAAATACTCCTCCTCGAGTATTAGCTGGTAAAGATTTACAACAAGATAATTTAGACTCTCATAATAAAGTTGATTTAGTCAATAATACGATACAAGTTATACAAAAAACTCGACAGGCTCTTAAGGCTCTTAGTCTTTTTGATGATAAGATACTAGATCCTGGAGAAGGAGCCGGTGAGAAAGTTGATACTTCTACCGTAGAGTCCGATGCCTCTATTTATAACAAAGAAACACTAGCCTCATTAGATGCTTTGTATAAGAATAGGATATTTCATACGTCTATCGGCGATCCGGATTTTGTTAAGAAGCCAATAACATTATATAATATGGCAGAAGAAAAATGGAATACCATTCAATCAGATCCGAATTATCAGAAAGCAGTAGAAGATAACACAGCCATGTCCAATTGGAATGATACAATAAGTATTATCCCTATAGTCAATAATCAACCAAACACTGACAACAAACGTCAATTTCCATGGATTACAAATGATACAAAATTAGATGTGAGTAATTTAAAATTAGCACAAAAAGAATTTAACACAGAAGCTGGAGATGCTTTATTTAAGGTAACAGAAACACCCATTGGATCTGCTGGTGGTCGATTTTTTATTCCAGCAAAAACTATAACAGGTAACCTATTAAATACAACATCGCGAAACTATGGTAGCCCTTATGAATATACTTATATTCCACCAAAAGCTGGAGATCCAAAATTAAATCCATTATACAATACAGAGAAGCCGATACTGTATGCTGGAACAAGTCTTAATGAATATTTAGGTGCTAGATTACCATCATGGAATACTGATACAGGAGAGATGCCTCCAGTTAATGAAGAATTTGGATCTTTATCAAGCTTAAAATTGAATGGACAATATATAGGAGGTATCAGCAGTGTTGATCCAAGCGAATTTAGAGTAATTAAAGATTTACCAGAAGATATTAAACCATATATTATACCGTCTAGTGATGGCACGAATCCTATTTTAGAAAGTATGACTATTGATGCTACAGAATACCAAAAAGCAAGAGACGAAAGAATAAAAGCTAAAGAAATGGAGTTGACTAAAGAAAGAGCCTCAAAAGTCACAGGAGATAGATTCAAAAAATTATCAACAGCAGAAAGCGCATTTACAACAGCAACAAGAACAAAATTAGCACAAGAAATACAGAGAATTGCATCTACTACATTGAGCGCCTACGGAATCGGAGTTCCTAGTATAACAAAGATAGAAGACGTTGGAGGTGTTGCTGGATATTTAAATAATTATCTCAAAAAAATAGATAATAAATCTCCTCAATGGGCAGAAATTAACGCTTGGAGAGCACTATTTAGCGAATTATATCAACCAGGAGGTATAGGTAAAGATGCAGAAAGCAGAATACCGGCTACTGTGGCATATTTGAAAACTTTTGGTGTTGATGTTGAAAAGGGAACAGTTGATGCAGATGGAATTAAACAAATTATAGCAAGAGAAAAGGCTATAGCTATTAGTAAAAATGCCAGTGGAGAAATACCAGAAGATTCATTAAAAAGTTTAGATCTGGAAGCATCAAAAACAAAGCTGTATACTGTTGATAAAGATGGTAATAAAACAGAAATAAAATCTGATAATATAAAAAATCCTAAAACTATTCAGGATGTTGAACGTATAGGATTAGCTCCAGAAAATTTATTTGAAAATAGCGAAAAACGACAGAGCTATCTTAAGGTTTTATCCGATTATTTTACTAAAAATAATTTATCGGAATTTGCAGCAGCAGCAGAGGGTCTTAAACCATGGTACACGGCGCAAGACACTTTATTAAATGCTGGATTAAATAATGATATGTTACAAGGCAGTTTAGATGCTCTCAATGGTAATGCCCCCAAACCAAATACTACAGCTGGTGGTGATAGGAATTTAGAAGATCCTGTTACAACTATTGGGAATAAAGATAATTATATTCAGCATCATAAGTTATTAACCGCAGATAAATATGGCGAATTACCAGACACTAACAGAATGAAAGATTTAATAACAGTTAGAATACAAGAGTCTAAAACAGAAGAACAAAAACCAGAAAACCAACAAGCTCTTGCTCGTGGAGGTATAGTATACGCTAGCAATGGGAGCTTTATTAATTTTAGACCAAAAGGAACAGATACTGTTCCGGCCATGCTAACTCCTGGTGAATTTGTTATTAACAGAGCTTCGACTCAAAAATACAGACCAGTCCTTGAAGCTATTAATAATGGGAATTATAGCAGAGGAGGTATTGTAAACTATCTTAGCGGTGGTGGCTATTTGCCACTATACAGAGAAGGCGGAGGAGGAACACCGGCCGGATCCGGTTTCGATTTTACCTCTTTTATGAACAATATTATGGTATCTGTTTCTAGTAGTATAACAGAAGCTTTCAATAAAGCTGTTTCGGCACTAAAACAACCAAACAATAGCTCTGGTGGTGTATCTAACAGTGGCGGTGATATTTCTAGTATTGATAATTTTGTTAATAGATTAAATAATATCGCCAATATACTTAGTAATATTTATATACCTCCACAAATTACTATCACAGGAAAACACGATGTTGTTGTTACTATCAACGGAGACACAGTTTTGAATCAATTACGACCAGACATGGCAGGAATAGCCATATCTGCTATAAGATCCGCTTTCCAAGATCTAAAAGCTAAAAATCCAGAAAATAATACTATCAACTTTGATATAGATATTAACCCTAATGATATTGCATAGGCTAATATGAATAAAATTACTAAAATATTTAATAACATAGGATTTCTTTGTTCTGTTAGTAATAACACTTTTATTCAGCATAATGCTATTAATGGCTATAAAGCATTAGAACAAGATACTATTGGATATTTTATTCCATACTTAATTCGTAATATTAAAGATGGATACAAATGGGAAACCGGAGTTGGCGAAATACAGTATAGTGATGGTTTATTAGTAGTTAAAAGAATAGAAGTTACAAATTCATCAAATAATAACAAACCAGTTAATTTTATTGGTAATGAAAATGAGTTTTATCTTTTTGTAAATAATAATAATTTTAATAGTAGTTTTAATAATGTTATTGTTAAGAACGATCATTTTACTATCGATAATGTAACAAGCATTTATTTGGTAGATAACAATGATAAAAATATCGATTGTGTATTACCAGATCCTAAAAAAGCTAGAAATATTGTTATAGATATCAAAGCACTGTCTTCTGCTCACAACATAATAATTAGAGATTGTGATGGTTTAATTTTTGAGTCAACAAGCACATCAACCAGGCTGGTTTGCGATGGACAAGCATGGTACTCTCTTAATCAAAATGATCAATTAAATTTTGCTTCGTTATCAGACGACTCTTTTTCGTCGTTAAGTAATCCTGGTGGAGCAGCATATTCTTTTCAATATAATGATGGATCCAATGGCTTATTAGGCTCCGAATTGTATTGGAGTTCTGGAAATACTAATAAATTATTATTAGGATCAAGCTCAGAATCTTTGGCCCATACTGTTATACCAACATCCGGTTCAGCAAACACAATATTTAATCAAGATTTGCAACCGAGTGATTTTATAGTTTATGGCAGTGGACAACCGTATCGAAATCTTTTCTTTAGTTATGATGGTAGGGTTGGTATAAATATTCCATCAGGATCCAGACCACAAACTATTTTTCATGTTGTAAATTATAGTTGCAGCGAAATATTAAGACTGGAAAATAGAACAACTTGTCAACCAGCAAAATTAACAGTTTATCACAAACCATCATCACTTAGTAACGGTGGAGTATGTTCTATATTAAACTTAGCTGGAAGAGATGTTAATAATAATCAAAAAGATTATGCAACTATATATAGCATAGCATCCGACACTACCAACGGTAATGGTGGATTGGTATTGACTGTTAGTTCTGGTTCGAGTCAGCAGCCACTAGTGTCCGGAAGCTTAGATAGTATTAATCTTGGTTATAGTAATAATAAGAGAATAAATATTAATAATAATGGTAATATAAATATTTCTGGTGATAATATTGATATTAGATCATCTACTCTAAGTACTATTGGAACATCTAATACATATATAACGCTTAATAATACCAATAGAAGCATATCTTTAGACTATAATTCACTACTTTTGGGTACGGGATCCATCACCAGTAACGGCACTTTATCTGCTAATAACATTAGTTCTAATACCATAACACTACCCAATATAGCAACTAGTAGTCTGTTGACCATATCTAATAATAAGACTATTGTTCCGATTAATGGTATAACAGTTAATAGTGGAAATAATGGCTTAATCTTTAATAATATATCTGGCAATAAATTTTTAACCACAGACAGTACCAACAATCTTGTTGGATTATATGATTTAGATGATTATTTTCTAACCGAAAAAGATATAACCTGGAACAAATATACTCCAAAAATAGCTAGTGTGTGTTTAAAACAAGTTATTTTATCTGAGGATACTCCAATAGAAGAATTTAGTGTTGGAGATCAGGTAGAAATTATTACTAGTAATAGTTCTATATATAGGAATATAACATCCTTAGTAACCAACGAAGCTTTCATAACAGAAATAATTTTAGATCAAAATGTTTCTACCAATGAAATTAATAATATTACTATTGCTTCAGTAACAAAGGGTGGCTATTTAACAATTCAAAAATTTTCTTCTGAATCTTCATCGGATAGCACATCGAATATTCTTAGCGTAAGACCAAAAACGGAGACAGTCTTTAATACTGCTCAAAAAGATATTGATTTTACAGTTTATGGTGCTGATATTAGACCAGCACTAAAAGTACATGCTAGTGTAGGATCTATCACAACGGTTTCTGGAACATATTATAATTTTGCCACTAAAGACGATAATATAAAACCTATTGTAATAAATACTGTTGGTAGCGGTTTAACTAATAATTTTAGCACAGCTAATTATAACTATAGCTTAACTAATAATTTATTTAGTGGTATACTATCTTCTGTTGGTACTAATGGTAAGAGTAGTTATTATGGAACATATGATCAAAATGGTAATGTTGCAGAGTGGATAGAGTCCGATATTACGGATGGTATAGTAACATTAGAATATGCTGCTGGCGGATCCTACAGAACACCTGTTACTGGCAGCGTATCTCCGGATGCTGATTCTATCTATTTAAGAGGAATACAGCAATTTCCGATTATTTCCGGATACGATTACGTTGGTTTTAGAGTAGCTAGCATTAGTAATCTAGTTGATAATGCCAATATATCAAATAGTTCAAGTTTAAATTTAAGTTTTGTAAATATTATTAATGAGAATAATATAGCAGATACAACGGATCTGTACTTACAATTTTCTAACAATACTTATCAAAATATTATTATTCCAAATCTTGGTGTTGTGGATAAAAATTATCGTATAGGCAGATACGAGGTTACTAATAAGCAATATGTTCAATTCTTAAATAGTGTAGCAACCACTGTTGGAGATCCTGTTACTACCGGATTATATAATCCAAATATGACAAATGCTCAAAATGGGGGTATACTAAGATCTACTAATGGTTTAGTATTTGAATATTCAATAAAACCAAATATGGAAGATAAACCTGTTAATTATGTTAATTATATTAATAGCTTGCAATTTATTAATTGGTTACATAATGACGCTCCGGAAGAAGTTAGTTCAAATGATGCAAATAGTATTATTAATGATGGTGCATATACGATACTATTAGCTGGTAGTACTTATTATATAACAGCTAATAATAATAGAAAGTATTTCTTACCCAGCTTTAACCAATGGCATAAAGCTGCGTATTTCGAATACCAGGAATCAATCTTTGTTAGTGGTTCACCAGCTATTACAATGGGTACTTTTGAGCCGTATGTTGTAGCAACAGAATTGTTATCTGAAAACAGTACCGATCCACCAAAACAAGTTTTAGCTAATTTAACTGTTAGTGGTTGGTTGGTGGTTGATAAGATTTTTGTAAGAGACGGCACCGTTAGATCCTCATTGAAAGATATTGGATTCGTACCAGATCTTACCGCCGACACTATAGAACAACAAGCGGCTGGCGTAATACCTCCGTTAAGCACAGATGTCGGAGGTATCAATAGCGATACATTCTGGAATAATAATACTTCATCGAGTTGGGGTGGTGGAGGTGGTATATATGGCGAAACTAATCCGCCTCCCATTGTTAATGCGGATGGAACAGAAAACGAAGCAGATTGTGAAGATGAAAATTTAATTGCTACAAATAATATTCCGCATTGGTGTCGAGACGATGGTAGACCCGGTTTATTCTAAGTGAGGAGTTTATATGTTATGGTATAATATTCTTAGTCCCAGAAACTGGTCTGGAGTAAGATTACAAACAGGAAATAAAAAAGTAGATGGAGTATATTATAATCTATTAAGTAGTAAAGATGTTAGTCTAGCTGCTAGTGGAACAATGTACTTAGTAGCAAATAGTGGAATTAGATTAATAAGTCCATCTTTTGTTGATGTTAGCGGACTAAGAAGTATAAATCTTAGTTCTGTAGAATATTCCAAAATAGATAATTTAGGTAATCCTTTGCCTTTCTATCCGGGTGTGACTGGCGGTATAGCTGTAAAAATTGACGATGATAATATTTTGGCAACAGATATCATAACATATGATAGTGGAAATAATATTTTAAAATTCCCATCCGCTAATCCTGGCGGTCCTTTATATGTTGTTCCGCCACATTATGAAGCCGGAGAAATAGTTGATTTGGCAAATCTTTCTTCATTTGATGGGCTTATACTAAAACCAGAAGAAACAGACGCTTCTGAACCGCCAGTCATAACACCAGCAACCATAACAGCAAATACTATTATTTATGCTAATTCTGGAATAAATCTTGGACCAAATAATAATTTGGATTCTTATAGAGGATTCATACTCACACATGCTGGCTCAGGAGAACCAGCCGAATGGAAACCGGCAGTTTATCTAAGAGAAAATTATAGTGTTGATGCACCACTAGAAGGATTAGAAAGAATAGGTATAAACTGGATTAGATATCCTAAAAGACCGGCTTTAATAAGAAATGGTCGGCTATATATTTATAAGACAAACAGATCATGGTCGCCGTATCCGGCGATAGGATCTGATACAGAAATTCTTGCGAATGAATTGGGTACTGGTTCGGATACTTTGTGTGTTGAAACTGCTATAGGAGATATTATTGTAGGATATACAAAATTTGCTTTCGTAGCGAAAGCTTCTAGCCAAGAAAAGATCGAAGCAGAATTTAATTTTGAGGAAAGTTTAAAAACCGTAAGCATTATCGATCCAAATGGCCCTGCTAACGAAGGCGCGGTACCAGCCTATGAAATAGAGATAGCTCCCGAAGAACCAGAAGGAATAGGCTCAGGGGCGATAGGAGCAAATGTGCTACTATTTTCTGTTACAAAAGGCGGTTATTTTCCTATGCAATTGGAACCAAATGCTACAGATAATATAACATATACTAACAACCAAAATGAAGAAATAGATGCTATTGGTACAATAGAAACACAAGACGATGGAACTCTGTTAGAAACACCTATTACTATTCCATTAAGATTTAAACCTTCTACAATTAATAATCTTAGTATAAGACCAAGTATCCATACTGCTTTTAATATGCTAGGAGAGGATATAGATTTTGTTATTTATGGAAAAGAAAATACAAACTTTAATAACTATAATAGTATCTTTGATCTTAATGATAATTTTCTACCACAAGGACTAACACCTGTTTTCCGTGTGGACGCTAGTGTTCCTAATAGCGTTAGTGGATCACCGAGTGGCGTAATATATAGTAAGTTTATAGATAGAGCCAAAACACATCCGATAGGCTGGGGTTTTGATCGCGCCGGTAAGGTTTGTATAAAAACTAATGATCCGTATAAAATGGGATCAATACCAAGTGGTAATGGAGAATTGATAGCTTATGCCGATGTGACGATTAGTGGTCATACATATAGTAAAAGTATTATTACAGAAGATATATTTCTTAGACCAAAACCAGCTGTAGATAATAAAGGGAAATATATAAGAAATGCTTTATTAACAGTAAATTCGGAAGGTCAGATAGTATCAAGAACTCCAAGAGTTAATCCTATTATACCAGACGCTCCGTCCGGCGTGGCCGGAATAGCTAATGGTTATGGTGGAGTTGGAAATAATGAGCACTCTATTCGCTGGGACGCGCCAGTTAGTGATGGTAGATCAGCAATACTTAATTATCTAATACAACTATCTCATAATAATGGAGAAAACTGGATAGATGTACCTAACGAAACAATCGGTGTTCTTAGGGGTTTTAATACTCAAACATCGGCTACAATAACACAGGTTGCTGCCCCAGCTATTTTTAGAGTAGCTGCACAAAATGGAGTTGGTATTGGTCCTTATTCTGAGGCTACCGATATCACTTTTGTGAGTAACACGGGTCTTCCTCAGAGTCCAACAAATTTTACCGTTATTAGAAAAATAGATACTCTTACAATATCTGATGTTGATCTATCTTGGACGCCAACTAATTCATGGGGATCATATGGTGCTAGCGGATATCTAATAGAAGAATCAACAGATGGTGGATCTAGTTGGTTTAATATAGCATTTATTCCGTACAATGAAGATAGCTCTCATAATGAAACAGGTCTGGATGGTATTACAAATTATTTGTATAGAATTAGCGCTATTAATACTAATAATGGTAAAAGTGCATATAATTATGTATATACTACAGGTGTTTTATTGGAAGATCCAGACTTAGAAGAAGAAGAGAATAAGAAAAATGATGAATTGACTAATTTTGATTTTGGTGTTATATTATTTACTGGAATATGTGCTGTTTAGAGGAGAATTTAAATGAAATTATTACTTAAAAGAGATATAGAAGAATCAGGATTCCCGGCCGCAGATCAGGTTGATGTTGGAGAATTGGTTATTAATAGCACTACTGGTAGATTATACACAAAGTTAACAGATGGTAGTATTGTGGAGTTTATAAGTCAAAAAATTTGTTTTGAACCAATACCAGAAATTTTATTTTTTTATGAAAATACAGCAGTGGTTCCACCCAACTATCTTATAAACAACTTCTGTTGTGCGGGTGGATTATTTACAATAACAGTGGACAAACTTAAACCAGCACCATTTGATTATAATTTTGTCTTAACAGAATTAACTCAAAATACATTACCTCAAAATATCTCTTTATCATCTCCAAGTTTTGTAACATACACAGAAACCGAAAATGGAGAAGAACGAACATATAGAAGAGCTACAATACCAGCTACTATTTCTATAACTGATACTAATTATAATAGCATAAGTTTATTTCAATTCGCAGTATATGATAATTTAAGTAATAAAATTATACGCGGTGGCGAAAAGATATTAACAATCAAGTGCCTCGAAGGTAATATATGAGTAATGATATTAAAAAAATCAATGTTAGTTTGGAAGAGGGAGATAAAGGATTTTTATTAACATTTCCTCCACCTCCAGAAACATCCGTACCCATATTAGATAGATATATAGTTAGTTTTGATGTTGCCGCACGATTGCCTCTTCATCCCCCGGCTGAAATAATATTCACACCAGACTCGAATAATAATCCAGCTCAAGAATCTTATCTAAAATCATCTATTAAAGATAGTATTCAAATAGGAATTAGTATTAAATCTATCCATAAAGCAGAAACTCAGAGTTTGATTAGATTAAATGTTAAAGATATATATAACAATATATTATATACTGATTATATCTTAGTTATTTGTTCACCAAATAAAGTAGTAAAATTAAATGGATCTATATTATCTAGCTTAGAAAAAAGAGGACCAAATAATGGAAGAGTTTTAAGAATTCGCACCGATGAGTCTGTGGATGCCGTAAGTTTGTTATTAACCAGAATGTCTGTTACTGGACCAGGCATACCAGCAGATCAACAAGTTAGTATCTATGGTTTTATAGATGGCAACAGAGCAGAAATGGAGCTTTTTCCTTTTGATTTTGTTCTCAGTTCTAATCTTTCCTACGATTCCGCAGCAGGACAGTATACGTTTACTCAAATAGTAAGTTGTCCTACGCCAGCTGATCTTGCCGAGATAGAATTCAATAACAGGTTTTTGGTTCTCGATAAGGACAACAATTGGACCTTCTCCTTTAGAGATAGAGTTGTTGCTCAATTTATTAAATATAGTGGTATAAATGACGACAATATTTCTATATTGCTCAATATTAAAAATTTTGATGCACTAGTTGGCGAAAACTCTCCTGTTCCGATTCCTGGATTAGTAGATATTTATGGAGCAAATAGAGTTGTAAATGACTCTATATGTTTGTCAACTATATAAATAATGATTTGGTGTATATTTATATGAAACACTTAAATTTAGAGAATAAATAATGATTATTGATAAAAAATTTTCTATAGTCATATATGCGGGTTCTAAACCATTGAATCTAATGGAAAAAGATACCGAAATTGCTAACAATCCGATTAAATCCAACGAGTGGGATCAGATTATGCAGGCTATAGACAGTATTCATGGGGCGCAACAGAACGACGAATCTATTCCTATTTTTTGGACAACAAGATATCCTTTAAATGATAAATTTGGAAATATATTATATAGATATGCTCCAAATCCAGCCAGCACACTTAAAAAACTCGAATCCAAATCAGCATATTATATAGTTCTTAGAGATTCATCTTTAGCTCCTCTTAAAATACCTTCTCATGGTACATTGGTTCTAGGTTTTGGAGACGCAGAAGATCTACCTAGTGTTGATCCACCTATAGCAGATAAGGTTCTTAAAGATTCGTTTCAATATAATTTTAGGCCACAAATTGTTAATTTAAGACCATACGAAACATATTCTTACGAATGGAAAGTTGTTGCTAGTAATTGGCCAGTTGTAGCAACTCCATCTTCTGGAGAACTTAAACCAGCCACATCTACCGGATTTATCAATGCGTCTATATCATTTTGCCCAACTACCGGAGTATGTTCAGATAATACGCTTTCTTTCGTACTGCCAGAAGAAGGAACAATAGAAAAATTAGAGGATCCTTATGCAACACTACAACTATCTGTTAGATCCAAATCTTTCGAAGGTGCAGAATCTTTGAGTGATCAATTCACCGTAAGATGTGATGATTGTTTACCAAAACCAAGATTAGTGCTTGAAGGTATTGGAGAGCCTTATATAGAAGAGCAAGACAGCGACAATGCTCCAATACCCTCGTATTCTTTTAATCTTTCATTTACTAATTTAGAATTAGGTCAAACATATAGTTATGTTATTAATACCATAAAAAATGAGTGGCCTTTCTATTTTGCGACTCCGACCTCCGGAACTTTTACTGTAACATCTACTAAAATTGAAGATAATACAATTAAAAATACTATGTATTTTTGCCCGACTACAGGATTATGTCCACCAAACAATACTAGTATCCCAGCTTACAATATTCCAACATATCCAAAGTTTTTATCAGATGAACCAATATTTACTACTTATAATATAATTTTACAAGCCTCATTAATTAATTATGATTATGTTAGTGATCCGTTCGAAATCTCATACAAGAGAGTATAATTCCGTAAACACTTATAAGAAATATTAACATGATAAACCATTCAATATATTCAACAGAGCCATCAGCACAAACACCGGCTCCTCCAGCTTCTTATAATGTTCCAACAAAATTTACTATTAATAAGCTTATAAAAACAATAATATACGAATACGAAATAGAATTAGACGGCAATCCTGGTAACTGGCCTGTGGTTGTTGTTCCTAGAAGCGGAGAATTTATAGCAACATCCAGAACAAAAGAAATAGATGCATTGGTAATTTTTTGTCCAAATACTGGGGTTTGTGATTCTGGCAATCCGGATGTTTTACCATTTAATCTAGATTATAGTTGTGGACTACAAAATAATTTATTGTTTACTAATCTTAGAGTTAAGGTTAATGAAAAAAATAGTAATGAATATATATATAGCAATACCAGACATATAGAATGTACAGATTGTTTGAAACCTATCGATATGTCTTTGCTAGGTGTTAATCTAAAGAATAATGAAAATAATAATTCTTTAATGTTAACAGAAGCTACTGAGAATGTTATTAAGTTACAAACAAAATTTTTAAATGTTATGCCAGGACAGCAATACTCATGGTCTTTTAGTAGAGTTACTTCTAATTGGCCAGTTACGGTGACTCCGGCGTCCGGAACTTTTACAGCTTCTAATCACGAGTATGTTGCGGATAGTGTTTTAACTTTTTGTAGAGATTCTTCATGCTCTGGTATTAATGGATATATGACATATAATACTAGCAATTTTTCAAATGACTATAAGTTTATTACCTTAAATGTTACAATAAATAATAATGATCGTTGTCATTTTAATAACAACACTAAAACATTATCAGTATATTGTAATGATTGCATACCAACACCAAAAGTCTCATTCGGATCAGAAAATATTCTAACAACAAAACCTTGCACAGACATTAGTGTGTCGCTTTCTGGACTAGAGTCATACAAAACATACTTGTATAATTTTAGCACATACCGAGCAAATTGGCCAACATTGATTAGCCCAATATCTGGTTCATTTGCTACTTCTTATAACCATGATACGTCATTACCGTTTAAGCTATCTTTTTGTGGTTCAGAAGCTATTTGTTCTGGAGATGCTAATTTATTGAGCTATAATATAGATTATAATAAACTATATACTAATACAGAATGTGATAAATTTGCTTATATTAAATTCAATCTCAGTACCCAAAACGAGCCCGGAACAAATCTGCTAGTCAATAATTTACTCAAAATACACTGTGATGATTGTATTAATACAAGCACTAATAATTTACCAACAATCTCTAAGAATTAACCTGGAATTTTATTATGAAAAATCATAAATTTATTACATCACTAAAAAATCTATTACCACTAACCACCTATTCTTACAGTATCGAATCTGTTAACGGAAATTGGCCAGTAGTAGCATCTCCTGCAAGCGGATCATTTTATACTTTAAAAGATTCTTACGACATAGAAACAACATTACGTTTTTGTGCATCTTCTGGAACATGTTCTGGAATAACAAAATTAGCATATAGTCCAACTACGTGTTCCTCTGGAATTATTCCATTTGTAGATGCTAGAATAGTTTTAAATCTACCATACTCTAATATAAAATTATATGGAGATGTTGAACATGTGGAATGTCTAGAATGTTTGATAGAGCCTTCAATAGAAACAGTAGATAATATAGAACTAAATAATGATACTGGTAATGTTGTTAACTTAGATATATCATTTAATAATTTAAATAATAATTCAACATATAATTATACTATAGAATTATTAGAAGGTAATACATTACTAGGATCAAATAATTTATCCGGAACAATTATTACAACAAACAACTATATAGATACAATACAATCTAGAATAGCTCTGTGTGAAACAACAGGAGAATGCGCAGCGTACACAACAACATTAGGATCCATATTTTCATGCGATACCAATCCTTATGCTAAATTAAGAGTAAAACTAGAATCAGATTGTTTAGATAATCCTATATATAGTAATCCTACTACTATAAATTGTGATTATTGTTGGCCAAGGATTATTTTTGAAACAGAAAATAATGTAACTCTTACTAATTCTAATGAATATGATATTGGTATAAATTTAATAAATCTTAAACCATATTCTACTTATCAATATAGTATAGAAAATATACAATCGAATAGTATTATTGGTTTTGACAGTATTTCTGGTTCGTTCACAACAAACGAAACTGTTGATACATCTATTATTCCTAAATTAGTCTTTTGTGATATAAGTGGATATTATAATAATTATACTATAATAAATAATCATAACATTTGTGATATTAATAAATATGTTAAATTTAATGTGATAATAAACTCTGATTGTTTAGAAAATCCGATTTCTAGTCAGTCGATTACTATTGTTTGCGAAGACTGCTTACCAAATAGACATTCTGTTGTTTTAGATACTGTGAATATATACCAAGCTGATTCAGCTATTGATTTAACAGGGAATCTTTCAAACTTATTATCGGAGCATACTTATTCGTATCAGTTCGAATCAAAGGGAGGCAATTGGCCTATTAAAATATATCCGGTCTCGGGATCTTTTGTTGCAAAAACACAAACAAAAGAAATTTTATCTCAGGCATGGTTTTGTTGTCCATCAGGATCTTGTGGATCAACACCGTTTACTAAAACATATGATTCTTTAAGATATAAGACCAATTACTTAACACAAGATATAAGATTGAAAGTAACAGACACATGTGCTAATCATTTAGTATATGATGATAGAACAATTTTTATTCAATTAGCTGATTTGGAAATTACTCCAGTAAATGATACATATAATGTTATCTTAGATAGCCAAACAAAAGGATGCTATGATTTCTCAATGAAAGTTAATAACTGCATAAATACACACTCTTATACGTATCAATATCATGCTATTGATGGAAATTGGCCAGTTATTTTGAGCAATGTGTCTGGTTCTTTTACAAATCAACCGTTAATTCATAATATTAAAACACAATTAACATTCTGTCCTTCAACGGGCGTGTGCAATAATCAATCCAATGTTCTAACGCCTCCTAGTGTATTAAGTTATAATTCTTTACTAAATAGTACCTGTAATAATAGTAAATTTATTAGTTTGCAATTATCTGTTACTAGCAATTGCTATCCTAATCAGAAAGCATTTTTCAGTGAGCCCATTACGGTGTATTGTGAAGATTGCATACCTCTACCTTCTATCACGTTAGATATTGAAAAATAAGGAATTAAAATGTATCATCATAATTTAAAAACTAATATTGCTGGCATATTACCAAATCAATTATATAATTTTGTTGTAGAGGGAGTCAATAGTAATTGGCCCGTTAAAGCTTTTCCAGCAAGTGGATCGATTTCTTCTTTAACCAATACAGCAATTATAAATACGGATATTTATTTTTGCGAAGATCTTAACTGTTCAAATTATATTGTTTATAATTCTGGCACTTATCAAGTTGGTTATGATCCATTTGCAGATATTAGGCTTCGTATAACATCTGATGTTCTTAATGCCCCAATATATACAAATGTTACTAAAGTAATCTGTTCTGGATGTGCAGCTATCCCAACGATATCTCCACAATTAAGCTGGTTTGAACTTAAAGGCACCAACGAATCAACAATCAATGTAGATATTTCTGGATTAAAACCATATACAACTTATTCGTATAGATTTTTAGATATTGGATCTAATTATCCTATAGATTTACAATTAGTATCCGGTACTTTTACCACATCAAACAACAAATCATACTCACTAAGAACAGACTTCGCATTTTGTGGATATGAAGATTGTGATAATGTGGTAATAGGATCCGGATATTCCAATAAAATTGGACAAGAGCAATGTGATAAATATTACACTAATCTTCAAATGTCTTTAGATAGTTCATATTTTATTGAACCTATCATAGGACCTAAGATAACTGTTGAATGCGACAATTGTTTACCAAAACCTGTAATAACTTTACCAGACAGCATAGATCTAGACTCTGTTACTTTGAATAACTTTAATTTGATTACAAATATTACTGGTTTAAAACCAAACAGTCGTTATGATTATAGTTTTCAACACATGGGAGGCAATCATTCTGTAATACTGGACAATGTGTCAGGATACTTTAACACAGACTCTGCCGGAACCGATATTGATCTTATTACACCTATGATTATGTGTGAAAGCTCAGGACTGTGTGGATCAACCAATGTGTTAGGAACTATTCAAAATGGAGATTGTGATAAAAACAAAAATGTAAAACTAAGACTTAAATTAGATTCTGATTGTTTAGACTATAGCATATATAGTAGTATAATAACAGTAAATTGTGATAATTGTTTACCCATACCAAATTTGGTTGTTCCAACATCCAAGATTTCTTTGCTCGGAGTTGGAGATGAACCAAATATTTATAACTCTAGCATTAATATTAATAATTTAAAACCATATTCCACATATTCTTTTGAAATAGTTGATTTCAAAAGTAATCACTTAATAGGATTCGAACAATTATCTGGCTCTTTTACTACTAATAACGAAACAACCCATACTCTAAATAATTCGATTATTTTCTGTGAAAGTAGTGGCTATTGCAATAATTATCAAACTACTGGCACAATAAATAGTGATAGATTTGCAAATATTCTTAATACATCATTTAGAGTAAAATTAAACTCAACATGTTTACCAGCTCCTGTATATAGTGATCCTGTTCTTATCGATTGCGAATATTGTTTGCCATATATAGATATTGATATTCCATCAGAAGTTACTTTAACACAAGCTAGTGGTAATATATACTCATTAAATATACCAATTAGTCCACTCAAACCATATTCTGATTATGAATATTCTATTAAAAATATAACAACAAATCATATGATAGGTTTTGAATCATTATCAGGATCTTTTAATACAGAAAATAGTGAGGCTTTTAACCTTACCAACAAGGTGGTGTTTTGCGAAAGTAGCGGCTACTGCAATAGTTATGTAAAAACCGGATCAATGAATAGTGATTCATGTAATAATAAATTAAACGCATCTTTTAAGATAGAATTAAACAATGATAATCTTTATTCGCCAGTATTAAGTAGATTAATTAAAATTAATTGTGATAACTGTATTCCTCAAATCAATATACAAACACCAAGTAAAGCCACATTAACTTCTACGAATATTTATCCTATGAATATAGTTTTAACAAACCTAAAACCATATTCGGAATACTCTTACTCTTTTGAAAACATTAAGAGTAATCACCTTGTGGGATTAAAAGAGTTGAGTGGCGTTATTAAAACTAAAACTAATACTACCGCAAATATTAGTAATTCGTTAGTATTTTGTGAAAGCAGTGGTTATTGCAATACCTATTATACTAGTGGATCGATTAATAGTAATGCTTGTAATAATTTACTATCTACGAGTTTGCAAGTTAAAATAAATAGTTCTTGTTTATCTAGTCCGGTTGTTAGCGATATTGTGGAGGTTGATTGTAACAATTGTATCCCAATACTTGGTGCTTCGTTACCATCAACCACTGTTAATTTAACATCAACTAATCTAGTATCCATCACAGGTACAGTTTCAGGATTAAGACCGCTTCAATCTTATGATTATTATTTTACTGGAGATAATAATTGGCCAATCTTATTAGATAATATTTCTGGTTCTTTTGTTGCAAAAACATCAACAGAAAATATAGTATCTAAAGTATTATTCTGCTATCCATCGGGCAATTGCTCTAATGAAAATGGTCTTCTACCATACTCCCTCAGCTCTGCTGCTCAAAAAATCTTGAATAATAATGTGTTATTTGGTAAATTAAAATTGAATGTAAAATCTTCATCTTGCAATAGCACAGTATATTCTAGTAATGTTAGCACCATTAATTGCAAAGACTGCTTACCTTGTGTAAGATACGCTGATGTACAAATTAGTGGATCTCCGGTTATAGCTCTTGATAATAGTTGCTGTATTGGTCAAAAATTACTTAGCGTCAACGTTACAAATGCTGTACCATCCGAGAGATATATATATTCCTTTAGTTCAACATCAGGAGTTGGTGTTAATCTATTACAGTTTAATCCTCAAACTGGCGAAATGTATTTTGGTAGCGGCGGAGCCGGAACAATTAATAGTATATGTGCAATAGACCTAATTGATTATACTCAAACATTAATTAATTTTGAATTGACACACACTAATACCAACTTTAAAGTTTATGATAGTATAGGATTAGTATGCAACACAGGATCATGTTAATACATTTTTTGGTAAAGGATAAAATATAAATATATGAGCAATCCAGTATACACAACAGATATTATTAAAGCGCAATTACAAAACTTAATAGTTTGTCACAACTACAAAGTGTCTTATACTTTGCATTATACAAATAAAAATTTTGAAGCATATCTTGATAAAAATACTTTAGAGTTTAGAGCAAATAATACTATTCAGAATGTTTTTGTGGTACTAACCAAAGATATTAGAATTAATGGAGTTTTATTAGAAATTAAAGCTGTGGATTTAGATAATGAATCTACTCTTGTTCATAGTAGTTTTGTGGTTTGTGATAATTTTGATAGTTGCGAACCAGCATATCCTAGTCCGACTCCAACACCATCCGTAACAGCTACTCCTACTGTTACCCCTACTGTTACTCCAAGCTTTACTCCAACTGTTACAATAACGCCGACTGTTACTCCTAGTAATACTGTTACTCCCAGCATAACCCCCAGTAATACTGTTACACCTAGCATAACACCTAGTAATACTGCTACTCCTAGCGTAACTCCTAGCATAACACCAACAACTACTGTTACACCAACAAATACTCCGACACAAACAAGTACTCCCACAAATACTCCGACACAAACAACCACACCCACAAATACTCCGACACAAACAACCACACCCACAAATACTCCAACACAAACAGGAACTCCTGCTGTTACTCCAACACAAACAAGAACTCCTGCTGTTACTCCAACGCAAACAATAACACCAACTCCTACTATTACTCCTGTCGATTGTTTTGCCGGTACAGTATGGCAAAATTTTAGTTTGCCAACTGATCGTAGCTGGAAATCTGTAGCTTATGGAAATGGAAAGTGGATAGCTGTGGCTAGTGGATCATCCGTCGGAGCTATTAGTACTGATGGATATGTTTGGAATATTCTTACCTTGCCTGGCAATGTTCCTTGGAATAATGTAGTTTATGGTAATGGAACATTTATAATTAGTGCACTGAATAGTACTGTGATAGCTACTAGCGAAGATGGAACAACTTGGACTCTTCGAACTCTTCCGAACGGCGTAACTTGGCAAGATATGGTTTATGGAAATGGAACATTTATGGCTATTGGCACGTCACAGGGTTTTGTACGTACCAGTAGCTCTGCTGACGGAATTACTTGGTATGGATTAGTAAACCTAGTTACATTTGGTCCTCCTGAGAGTATAAAAATACATTTTGGTGGTGGTAGTTTTATAGCAACATATTCTACAAGTGGTTCGAATGTAATCCATAGATCTACCGACAACGGTAATACTTGGGTTTTATCTCCCACTATAACACCAAACAATGCTGCTATAGATGGAGCTTATGGAAATGGTATATTTGTACTAATAGGAAATAATCTATTACTAACTAGTACTGGTCTAATAAGCTGGACTACTGGAAGTATACCAAGCTATAACTGGAATAGTGTCGCTTTTGGCAATAATAGATTTGTGGCTTTTGCCGACGGAGCAAATGTTGCTGCTATTTCGTCTAATGGCACAGCTTGGACTTTAGTTAATTTGCCAACAAATACCTTCTGGCAAGATGTATCTTATGGTGATAATAAATTTGTTGCAATTGGGGGAGAATTAACTGGCGCTATTAGTTCGTGCTCTTAAGTTTGATAGATAAAATATTATTTAATAGGAAGTTATGATTTATAATCAATTAAATTTACAGGATAACAATTTTACTAATCAAAGTATTGGTAGTAATCCAAAAATAATTATTGAATATAATGGAATAGATATTCATAGCATAACCGGGCCAGTTCCTGTTGTGGATATTGGATATAGTTTTAATAATAATGGTAATGATCTGGCTGAGAGCGTAACTACAAGCATTAACCTTGTGGGGAAAATTTTAAGACGTCCAGACAATGGTAATTTGCCAGGAGTAAATCCAAATGCTGCTATGCCAGGATTTAGTGGAATAATAGCCGGCGTTAGCGGATTAAGAAATCTTTTTACACAAGAACCTTACGGAGTTCTTAAATTTAAGTGTGACGGTACAGTATTGCACGAAGTAAGTGGACTAAGGGTGCGAGATATACAAATTAGTAACACAGAAGATAATTGGGTACAAACAGCAGATTATACTATTAATTTAGAAGGATCTCAAAGATTATGGTCAGGAGATCCAGTAGAAGCATTTGTTACAGAAAGACAGGACAGTTGGAGCATAGAGCCGCTGGACGATGCTGTATTTACAGATTTTAATAGAAACGTACTTGGTAAATATGAATATAGTAATCCAAAAATCAATAGATTGTCATCATCAAATACTCCGCTTATCGAAACTAATGTTCTAAAAATTTTAAATATTCCACAGTTCAGAATAACTCGTAGATTATCAGCTAAAGGATCGGTTAGGCCAAACGATCAAACCGGAAGAATATCCAGATCAGAATTATATAATGAAAATACAAAACCCTATGTTTTTGCTAAAGCATGGGTTGAATATATGTCCAAAAAAGGATTTCAAGCATCCGATACGACCAATAATAGCTCTCCGTATTTTAAATCACCATTTGATCAAAATTTATTTGCTTTTAATCATAATAGAACTGTTAATATTGATATTTTTAATGGAACATACGAAGTTAATGATACTTGGCTAGCTATGCCTAGTGGGGTACCATACACAGAAACGTATACGCTAGAAACATCAACAGGAGAAGATTATATCAGAACAGTAAGAGTTGCTGGCAATATTGCTGGTTTATCAATATCTAATCAAGGATTAATGACGGATAGCGGAGTATTGCCGAGTGGAACAGGCAATGGTGGAGACATTGATTCACAACTAAAATTAAATACATATATGGTAAATGGACAGGCTAATTCTCAAACTTATAATACTTTAGATATGACAACACCTAGCACAACAATATTTCCACCCTCTCAATCTATTGCTAATAATAAATATCAGAATGCTCTTAATGCCTGGCTAAACCATATTAAACCAATGTTATATAGAAGAGCTTGTTTAGCAGTAAATAGCGAAGATAGAACATTGAATTATACGCCTCCATACACTACTACGCCGCCAACAATTCCTAATAATCCTATATATAGTAGAGAAACATTGCTGAGTACCATACCAATTGGTACTAGTGAAGGTCATGATCCACGAAAAGGAACTATCAACTATAGTTATGAATATACAACCAGATTAACTATTATAAGCGGTGTTATTAGTGAAAATATTAGTATTAGTTATGACAATCCTGTTGATAATACTAGTGAGCTACAAATTATTGGTCGGGCATTAGGTCCCATAATACAAAGAACAGGCAGATCAACACCTAAAAAAACCATAAGCGTTGAAATTGGTATTCCGCCGGTAACATCAGTACTACAATCATCATTAAATCATCAATCATGCCCATTGCATAAAAATGGATATTTATTTAGTACAATTGAGCAGCTTATAGAGGCCCATAGACCATATTCTCCTAGTTCTTTTTTAAATGAACCACCATCGATGTCAATAAGTGGTGTAGTATACACATCTAGTGATAGCGAGCAATGGAGTCCCACAACAGGAAAATATTCTCGTAATGTTAGTTGGACATATCAGCAAGCTAATATAGGTATCGATTTTAGGGATCATTAATTATGAGAATCGTAGGACAAACATTATTTTTAGGAGCTAGTGTTAGTAGTTTTAGTAGTAATATTGGATGGGGTGGAACTAGTAGTTCTATTACCGTAGAATTAGTAGAAGATTTTCAACCTTTTGGAAAATTTCCTTTTAGAAAATTTAATCAAAATAAAACTGCTGATTATGGCGAATTGATTGTGGATGGAACTAATACTTTGCCGAGAGGCCATACCGCCGATCCCGCACGATCAATAGGAGATGATGCTTATACCGTTCGTCATTATAATATTCTCGGTCCCAATTCTTATCCTCCTGATCATTATTATACTTGTGGTGGAGCGGATGATTGTTATGTGGATGAACTAGGAACACCATATAGTAGTAGTACAACAAAAAAAGAAAAGAATGTTCCTGGTAAAATATTTTATGAATGGGTCAATGGTAAATTTGTCTCTAAATATTGGCCATGGGAAGATCCAGGATTTTTTGCTACTGGAACACGAATTAATCATAATGGTGAATACGTACCTTCTTTGGGTCGCGGTGGATCAAGCTCTGATTTATTTATTTATGATATAATAAACACACCCGTTTATTTTAAATTCGATAATTTTGAATTTATAGGATTAGTAAAAAATTGGGAAAGAAATAATAGACCTGGTGGTATATCGTATACTGTTACTATAGAAAGTTTTGATGAGATATTAGATAATTGTCATGTTATTTTACAATCTTTTAATGGAGCTATTTTTAATGTTAACTCCTCTGTTCTTCAAAGCATATTAGATGGTCTTGGAGATGCTGGAATAGCATCTACAACCAATCTACAACCAAACCAAATAGGAGGACCAGTTAATTTTCCATTAGCTAACACTGCGCCGGGTACTATTCCAAGATTTGATGAAAAAATAAAAAGAGGAAATTTACCGAATGTATTTAATGTATATGGATTTTTGGAAAGTATGGGTAATAGTGGTTTCGGAGGATCCAAATTAAATAGCGAGGGTTTAAAAGCAAGTGATATTATAGACGCATTACAAGCATTAACATCAAGTATTAATTTCAATAGTAGAACAACAGTATCTGATAAAGCATTTTCACCATTTGGTAGAATTATTACAAAAACAATATCTAATGCAAGAACCGGATCTGTGGTGAATAGTCTTGGATCTTTTGGTATTATTGGGCCAACAATACCACAAAGAACACAAGCGGATCCATCAACAGGCTATAATAGCTTTAGACTAGATTTGAGTAGTTTGCCAAGACCTCCGGATTTGTATAGAATTCAGGGAAATCCCAGTTTAAGCATACTATCTTTGATTAGACAAATAACAGACGATACTGGAGTAGATTTTTTATCAATAGTTGTTCCTGTACAAAATGGTACTTATACAGACTTTATCATAAAAATTCTAACCGTTGATCGAAGAAACTATAATCCTCTTTATCAAATACCAAATGTTATTTTAACTTTGGAGCAAAATAACTATGAGATAGAAAATAGTAGTTTTGGTCAAGAAAAAAATAATAATTTTACTCGTAAATTAATTTTTGGAGGAAATCAACAAAGACTATACCAAGTCAAAAATTATAGATTATCTTATCATCAAAATAATTTAGTATATAATCCTATTACTAAACAATTTATGAATTTAAATTCTAATAATCCAAAAAATAGAATTAATAAAATTCGTAATCCTGATTTATCTTCTACTAGAAATAAAATAGTATCAGACTTTGTTCATCCGGTAGAAAGCCCGATCTTTTTAAGAGATGATAACGATGCAAATACCAGATTTACTTCTCCGATACCGGAGTGGTCAGACATAGAGCTAGGAAGAGCAGAGAATATAGTACGAGGTAACTATAAACCAACAATTATTGACCCACAACCAACCGCTTCCGTTACTGTACAAACCAGATTTGTGTCCTTATCAAATGATGTAATTAGTCCATATTTTGGTTTAAAATCAGAAACTAGAGCGCCTATAGGAGATAATACTAACGAATTTAGATCGCCAAGACCAGTATTATTTGATACATGGACTCACCAGATTACTGTATTATTTAGTTTAGATGAATTACCAATTTTATCAGTTGGCGAACCACTAAGCATATACAACCCTAATCTTTTTCCTCAACAATCAGGAGCAAATCAAACAGGAGGGGGTGTCCAAGGAGCATCTTCAGAGATCACAGCTGGTGGTACCCCACCAGTACCTCCCGCAACAGATTTTGGAGGTCCAGCATCTAGTGGTATTAATCCAACAAGAACCTTAAATTATACTTTTCCTGGTTTTACTATTAAAGAATCAGAATTTAGATGTCCAAATTTTGATAGTTATTTGACATATTGTTTAGGTAAATCAAAGTATAGTAAGCCTGATTTGTTTGTAATGTTAGTTAACGCCTATAAAGCTAAAGGTCTTTTTACAACAGCTCCATCACCTATGCCTTCTGTTGATACCGGAGGAGGCATTAGTGGTATCGATGGAAAACTAACCTCAAATAGTAGCACTTCTCAAAATGGTATTCCGTCAAGTCCAGTGCCGGGATTAAGAACAAAAATGGATATGAATTGGGATATATGGCTAAATCATAATTTTATTAAAGATTTACAAATAATATTTGCTTTTATTAAGAATATCGGTGATACATATTATGGTAAAAAATATGCTATTAAATCTCCTGCTTTGTATTCCTATAAGGATACTCAATATGCTAATATCCAATTGCCATCTACTGTTGGAAATATTTCTGTGTTTCAAGGAAGCAATCAAATCTTTTATGACTATGAAATTGTTGACGGAGCATGGGAGGAGTATGGAAACTATATAGACGACAGTATTGTTTGTGGAGATCCCAACTGGCATGTGCTGAGAAACGAAGACGGTTTGATTCCAACAATTCTAGGCTATAATAATAGCTCTAATATTGATGATCTTACCAGATATTGGTGTTCTCTAGATGCTGCTGCAAAAAGAGATCTTATATCTCAAGCTGGTTTTACAACAACCAATAACGCTAATAAGCCAGAAGAATTAAGGAGACTGATCAGAGACAACATAGCTTGCTCTGATCCGACTAAAATATATATTCCTTCATTGGATATATCTAGCATAGAGCCAGGATCATATGTTAATATCCAAAAAAATATACTAAATACGGATAGTTTTAACAGACCTGTTCCATCGAATAAGCTGTATACAAAAACTAATTCAGATAAGATTGTTTTTATCAATCCAATTAATCTTTCTGGTCCTAGAATTATTGTTGATGCACCTGGAATTACTTTGGCAAATGCTAGCTATAGTTATTCTACAGATCCTAATTTATCTGTTATAAGCAATATTGCTTTAGAAGATTATTGTATGTTTATAAATCTAGAAAATCTTATAAGATCTGATCGTACAATACAAGCCACAATAGAACCGATAGAACTACAATATCTAGAATATTTATTAAGTTTTATTTCACCACTAGCTATTGATATTAGAAGATTAGTACCTCAAGGACCAACCGCTAATTCATCTCCTGGTAATCAATCACTAAATCCCAAAATGGCCACTCCGTTTTTTGCTGCTGTTCCTCTAAAAAGTAACAGGGCTGTTTACGGCCCTTGGACCAATTATCCGGGCCTTGCTATGAATCCTAGTTTAGCAGACAATTTAATTGGAAATATTAAAGTTGAACAAAATAATGATTATGTACCGTGGAATTATGGTGGAATGAGTCAATTAGATAAAGTAATTTCTTATAGTATGAATGTGGATGTTAATTATCAAAGCATAATAGAAAATGGTAGAGTTTCAATAGTTGGACCTCCTATTTTTGGCATAGGCGGAGCTTTTTCTTATGAAAGAGTATCTTCAGTAAATAGTTATAGAGGAAATGCTGCTTATATAGTTTATGATAATAGTTTCTATAGTAAAACTGATTATTCTGTTATTTTTATAGATAATAATAACTCTAGTCCAAGTCCAATATCGTATCAAACCATACAATTACAACAACAAAGTTATGGGGTAAGCGCATTAATAAGTAATATTAGTATACAAACATCATCTGATGGAATAAGAACCAGTTATAGCTTTCAGACATATAGTCCAAAAACAGGATTATTTAATAAAGAATTTAGTGACAATATTAAAAAACAAAATTCTCAAGCATTAAAATTTAATAAATTACTTTTTGGTAAATCTAACCAAATAGGAAATAAACAACTTAAAAACATTTTGGATATTAAAGAAACAGCAAAAACATCTAGAGAGCCATATAGTATAGGAAAAAACGCTACGCAACTATTCGGAACAAGTCCTGTAGAATTAATAGTTGGTCAAGCAACAGAATTTGCTCCGTCTCCGCCTTCTGGGGCTCGCACACTACAGTCATTTAATAAAAGTAGAAGAAACCATCATTGGGCCGGTATAATTCCAGGGGTTGAAACCGGTGCCGAATTAATGAATGACTACGATAGTAAATCAGCCATGAGTCTTGATGGATTATTATCTCCTGTTTCTTTCTATCCAACCAGATTAAATACAACATATAGTCTTAGTGATCATTCTATAAAAATATCTGGCTATCCTATTACTCCAATATGTCCAAGGTGTGGAAATACTAGATTTATTACTATGAGTTATGTTGACTATAATAGTAATCGAAGAACAAAAACCGATTTACAAATTGCTTGTCCAGTTTGTTCCAAGTCTCAAACAACTATTGTTAAAACAGACAAGAATCCCACCAGAGAAACTGGTTTACCAGATATAAATCTATATAGTTTGAATCCGATCATAGTATCAAGTGGAGAATTTGCAAATCCTTATTGTCCATCTGGACATATTGGCAAACACAGTGTTTTAGCAATATCAAGGGGATCTTCTTTACCAACTGGAAATAAAAACTTTTTAGTATATGCTAATAGTGGCGAATTCGATTATGGTCAATTCGATACTAGTTTTCCTGTCAACAATAGCGGAATATTGATGAATCAAAGATTTTTTTCTCTTAGGGGACCAATCATGTTACATGGTTGGGGCTTTGATATTGATGGATATCCCGTACCTAATGCGACAGGACAACCTTTACAATTTGATAATTATAATAGACCTTTAAGATTTGTGTTAGACACAGGAACTATGAAAAATGATCTAACTAAAGCTGGACAATATGTACCATCTGCTGGAACGAGACTAGGAGATATTATTCCAGTTAATTACCAATTTATTAATAATAGATGGAGTAAAATATCAAATAAAAAATCTAAATTTTTTCATCCAAAATGGGGAGAAAGACCGGATCTTTGGCCAGTAGGACCCATAGATCTAAGATGGGATAGCGAAAGAAGAGTTTGGGACGCTAGTGGCGGATGTAAAGAAGAGGCACTGCCACCGTTCATAGTCAGTAATAAAAGCGATATAAATACATTACAAGAATTTTTAGATAATAGAACAACAAATAGATGTCCATATAGAATGATAAATGTTGTATTAGAACAAGATATGGTTAAAGAAGATAATTTTGATAGTACATATCCTACAAGAGCTTTTATAGACGATTTAGAGTATAGCAAAGAACCTTTACAAAATAATTATAGAAGATTAGTATATGTTATAGATACTGCCGGATATACAGCTCCAAGAGGAGCAAAACTATTATGTCGATACAACAAAACTACAGGGTTTTATGAACCGATAGCAAAACCAATATTAACAGCTATAGGAACAATAAGTAATAATCAAGTTAGTATAGAAATGTCTTATGTACAAGGTCGTAGATCTAGCATTGTACCAACATATGTTTCATCTTTTGTTAATCCATTAAATTTATCATTAGGAACACGAGGATTATTTAATTATATTAATGGGAAATGGACTCTTATATCCACAGGATAGTTTATGTCTCTATTAGACTTATCTCAAAATTGTAATATCACAAATAATACTTTTCAACAAGATTTATTTTCTTATTCTGTTTCGGGTGATAATATAGTCTGGTCAGATAATTCGACAACCCCATATTCTGTTCGATTAATTAATGGACAATCAATATTTGATATTGTTGCAACAACAGGGCATTGGACACCTTATATTATCGATTCGGACACTCAGGTATTATATAAGACTATTAGCCATTATGGATCAATATGGAATAATAAAGACTTTACTACAAATAGACTAGGAATAGATGATTTTATAACTTTTGCGCCAAAATTTAGAAATTGGACCTCCAACGGAACAATGACTATAGACTGGATAACAAACAGAGCAAGATCGCCATATACTGTGTATGGAGGATTATCTTGTTGGGGCAAAATTATACCACCTAAAACAGGTAGTATAGATAAATTTCCTATTTATAGCAAACTAGAATATAATAATAATACTTATATTAAAATAGACTCTAATATTGTTAGGCGTATAACTCCGGATAGAGGATCTTCTTACACTTTTTTATCAAATAATATTACATTCAATTATGATAATTATGGAGATATTCTTCTTAAAGAACCACCGGCCACAAACGCAGAAGGATTAACAATAAGAACAATCTTTTCTTTATATGGCTCAGGAAAAAAAGTTCTTTGGATCCCTGATGGAGATCAGATTTTTTACTTCTATAATAATGTGGAAAAAGAAGCAAATCTGAGAAAAGATATAGGACCACGATCATACATATCAGCATCCTTGTATCAGTATTATACTAATATATATAATGCTTTAACGATAGATGCTCCTTTAATAAGTGTTAATCAAAGCAGATCGCTAAGAAAACTAAGATTATTTAAAAAGCTTTCTCATTCATTAGCTACTAGTCCATTTATATCTGAATTTTTTATTAATGCTTTATTGGATCCATCAAATACGCTAAAAACAGCCGTTAATACATATTTAAATTCAACATCATCTTCTATATCTATCGATTTTAATAACCTAAGAACTGTTTTGGACGCTATAGCGATAGAGTTTAATGCTTATGAAATATCTTCTTTTAATAATATTATTAATAATAATTCAGAATTATTTCAAAAATTTATTAATAAATATGGAGCTAAATTAAAACTTACGGGAAATGCTTCGGTATCATATCAAGGACTTAAATATGGAGATAGTGTTCTATATAATGAAGTTGGAGATATGTTTGTACCGAAAGAATTAACGAACACAACGGTTATAAATAATAAGACTGTTAGAGTCGGTCAATTAAGTTATGAAACTAATTTTTCTGAAGAAACAGCAACAATACTATTAAAAGTTAATAATGTAACTAAAAATACAATATATCTTAATAATCATATAAAACCAAATATTGTTAATACAATAGATCCTTATTACGATATTAGAGGAAGGCTTGCTAGATATGGATCTAGTCTTGGTATTGTTTTAAATACTAATTATATTGATGGTATCTCTAATACTCCTCGAATTATTGAGGGCGCAACAGGACCTGTTGATTATAGTCCTTCATCGTGGCAAGGTAATGGTTCAGTATTATACTGGAATTATACTGCTCCATTAGTACAGAATATAGTAGATGGTCAAAGAACAAGCACTATACAAAAGCCTCCTATTAGAATATATCCAAGATTAAGGGTTTTAGACTTAGCTGTTGATCTAAGATTAAGTCCTGTTGATGCTGCCATATATGGCAGGGGAAATAATGCATACAATCTTATTGCTAATCAATTTATTTGTCAGTGGGAAAAAGTAGAAGGCCCAGAATTAAGATTTGTGGATTTTAATAAAAAACCTAATCTAAATCAGCCTTTGGGTATTAGTCCGGACACAGACGTATACGGAGAACCTATTGGCAATAGTAATACTACTGCTTTAGGTTTTACAGCGAATGGACCCGAAGTAATAATGATACCATCTAATTTAGGTAAATATACTATAAAATGCACTGTAAATAGTCCTTACGGATCCTATGTTTTGTACCGTACCATTTTTGTTGTAGATGGTAGGCCAGGCATATTCTATAATCGATATTATGAAGTTACTGACGATATGATGCCTATTTATACTAGACAAGAAGGTGATGACCCTATTTTAGCTTTAGATTATTATGCTATTGGAATGAATTTTGTTTATCAAAGAGATAATAATACAGGACAGGAAATTGTTCCAAACGATATATTTCCTTTGGTAACTCAAGATATAATTAATGAATTTTCTTTACAAAATCGTAGAATACGAATTAATCAAGATAATCTTAAAATACATGGAGCTAATTTAGGATCATACGCTATTCATCGTAATGGATTATTTACAGGTATAGATAGTGAATACTATATTGAAACAGTCTATCAGAATGAAAGACCAATAGAGAAATTATCTAATAATAATTTTCAGTTTCTGTTTTCCGAATCAGAGCCTATACAACCTAGAACACAAGATTCAAGTTTCACCATAGACTATATATTAAATAATACAGTAGTAAAACTAGATAGTATTATTTTAGAAAATATTAGGCAAGACAACGAGGAATGCTCTCAGTGCTATAGTCTGTACAATCCAAAATTTAGAGCTTACATTACTAAGAAAAATTCTGCTGATACTGGACGAACAATTTTCGAAAGATCAAGAAAAGCCCCAGACGATTTTGGTGTTCAAAAATATAATTATAATCTTCAGACAAATTCTGTTACAACTTCTGATATTATATATTACCAATATCCAATAATTAGCACAGATATTGCTCCTCCTATTAAATCATACGGCGGTTATGGATACAAAGTATTAAATAAAATAGGAATTACAGGAATACCAAATCATACTAAGCCAACAACCACTAGAAATAATGTTGGTATTATTGCAGAAAGTCCGTATGTATTACCATCTGTTACTGGGCATAAATTAGACTATGAAGATGATTATGAAAATCAAATGACCCCAGGACCATTGGGCGGTGGAAAGATAGGTTATAAGTTTTGTTATCAAAAATATATTGATCAAACAAATAATTCTATAGAATTTACTAAAGGTGTTTTTAATCCCAATAGTGGATGGATAATGAATAGTAATGATAATTTATCGAGTGTATTAAAATTTAATCCTGGAGCAAGAGATTCTTTTAGTTTTGTTGGACCGTCGATTGATAGATTATCTACATTTACCAGCACAGATATGCTAAAGCCTTCGATTTATAGTAGTTCAATTAGTATTAAAATAAATCCATTAATAGTGTGGAGCCCAGGACCAGAGATTATGGGCGATTCGAATAAATGTTGTGGGGCTCCATGCGTACCAGGAGCTAAGGCCGAATATTATTGGGGTAATGATATCGGCTTAGATATTTCTGATCAATTCCAAGCTACAGTACCAGACGAGGCCGGTGCTGGATATCATCATGGATATAGAATACTGGGAGGTGGTTTATCTAAAACGGCGGAGACTAATTATAAAGATCAACAGGATCCATCCAATGATGAATTTAAGCTTTTTACAGATAAAATAAAAAATAAACATTCGTATTATTTTAATACTGTTGGATATAACAAAAAAATAATACCGCCACCAAGTTTTATAAATATCTTTTCTCTTGATCCTAGCCAACAAGATCCATTGTTACGAAACCAAGCTATCGAAGAGTTGAACTCTCCCAATAGATGGGGTCTGAGGAATCCAAAAATATTATCTTTAAATGCTTCTGATATTGAGGTTAAATTAAATTTTCTAAATAGTATCAACACAAAAAATTTAGCCATATGGATCGAAATGAAACCGTCGGCAGGATCTCTATTGCCACCTTTGGCGCAAGATAACAGAAGACCACAATCTCAATCTCCAATAGTTACTACAAATAATTTTATTGATCAAATTTTTGATCCAAAAACATATATGGGTGATTATTTGAATTATGCTGATCCAAATTTTCCATCATCATACTCTATAGATGTATTAAACCAGGATCTTAATCGATTTTTAATTGATCTAACCAACCACAATTCTGTTAGTGGTTCGTATGAGACTATGAAATTATTCTTATTGAATCAAGAAACTGTTCAAAATCAACAATATAATTTTTCATTAACTTTTTCTGATAGAGCCAATGCTTCTAGTTGTTTATTTGATATCAACTCGTATTCTAATTCTAAGATTAAGCCTAATCAAGAAATTTTATTAAATAATGGAAGATGTAGACCCTCTTATTCTAGTCCTGGATACTCAACAAAACAAAATAGCTATTATCGTAATCTTATTCAATACCATAAATTAAATATTACAAATAATACATTGAGTAAGTTTTGTTCCAAATCCTTATTTATTGGAGTTTTACAATCTGATAGTTGTCAACCAATATTTCCTATTCATAATTCTTCTACAGAATTTGTTCTTAAAGTAGCTATTTTGGATGAAGAAGATGAGATGTTTCCTATAGATACTATTATTTCGAGTGATTTATATACTAATTTAGTTGGTTCTACTAAATTAAGCCCAAATAATATTTTTAATAATTTATGTAATTGGGAAATTATAATTCATGGAGGAAAAACACCAAAACCTTATGTTCAATCAGTAAATAATATAGACACATACGGCTCAACAGATGCTCTAAGCTTAATAAAATACGGTGATCATCCTCAATATCCAGGCTATAGTTTTATTGCTGATCTTAGTGATAGTTTATTTTTATTACCATATATTAATCAAAATGCTCCTAATACATTTTTTCAAAATTGTGATCTATGTAATAATTTATCCGTAGATCCTATTATTCGTAATCAACCATTTATAGAAAGACCAAGATTTCCAAGCGAGGCAATTTTAGCGATCACAGCAAATAGAGTTGGAGCCTTAGTTTTGGGCAGAGGTGGTCCGTATCAGGCTTTGGTTGATTATTTTAATGCATCTTCTGCAATTTATAATTTAGAATTTGCACAAAGAGAAGCCTATGATATAGAGTATGATTCTTATACAAATGGCGGATCGGACAAAGTATTGTTGAATGTTAGTGACGATGGTTGTTTTTGGTATAAGTTGGAGGCTAGTATCTTTAAATTAGACAATACTCCGGCTCTTCCTCTTCAAAAATACCAGTTTCATAAGGGATCTGGCGATTTGTTTAAGTTTGATTTTGAAATTATAAATCAGAAAAAAGATTTGATAGATGAAAGTTTTATAGATAATTTTATTGATGAACAATCGTGTCAAGACAGCACGTCTGTAGAATGTAATCCGAATAATATTCCAACCATAGATCTATTAAATAATAATGAATATATATCATACAATAAAGTATTAGCTTTTAATAATATTTTTCAATATTTAAATAATACATCATATGAAATTATATCAATAGATAATTCTATAGCATATGATCTATTCGATAGAAACGATATAGTAAGATTAACAAATTGTTCTCTAGAAAATGATAACTCTGATATACCTATTAGAGTAGTTGCAAAATCTTTAATTTATAAAGACAATTCTTATAAAACTATTTTAGTTCTATACAAAGGATCTGCTGTGATACCATGTGGTCAAATAAGAGTACCAAATAATATTATTATTGTTTATGCAAGCAATAATACACATTATAGTTTAAATAAAATTAGTCCAATTTCTGATATAGGATTACATGTAGATAGATTTCCAAAACCGGATCAAATGAATACGTTTTCCACTAACAGTATCGGATCTTATGGCGACGGTTCTGTTGTTAAAGCAAAAAATATATTATCAGACACAATTAGTTTATATAGCCTGGAGCCACTATATGAATTGTTAAATAATCATAAGCACGATAAATTCTTTTATAATTCCTTATTTTTAAATGGATCCGGGATTAATCCGTCCTCTATAAAAGCGTATCCTACATACTACAATACATCTAATATTAATAGTAATAGTGTTAAGAATTCTTTTTATTATATTCAACAAGATAGTGTGCAAAACATTGAAAATCTTTTAGATAATAATCATAATACATTAAATGATAATAAAACCTATTTAAAAGATAAATCATATAATATGCTATATCTTAAAATTTCTGATACTAATAATTTTATATCTAGTTTACCAATAGGTATAGTAGGAGATATACAAATAGAAAATAGCTATACTTATAAAGAAACAATAGAAAAATTAACAGATACGGAATTCTCAACATTAACTAGTAGACTAGCGGTGATAAATATGGAAAAGATACAATCTTTGGACAATCTAGTTGGAAATACAAGAAGCACAGCATCTATTTTGAATAGTGATTCTATTAAATACATACAAGATCATTACTCTGCTATAGAAGACGATCCAGCAAATTGTGGTAATTTATGTTATAAAAAACAAACACTTAATAAATTAACAAAATTATACACAGAACGTAGCGAGATACTGAAACTATTAGAAGATCAAGGAATTAAAAAAGCCAAAATTTATGTTAGAGAAAATGATGGACCCATAGAGGGCGAAATATTATATGATGATTTTGGTAGTCAAAAAATTAAGCTCAATAATAGTCAAGAATTTGATAAAAATTCTATTTTTAAGATAGAATATTTCTATATACCTAATCCAGAAAAAAATATATATACGACAACTAGTGGTGGTATTTTACCGAATCAAAAAGCTATTATTACATCTAATATAGATGGATCGATTAATATAGTATATAATAATTTAACTAAAAATAAATACTGGATTAATATCGATCCTAGACAATCATGCAGTATAGCAGAAGAACTTAGACCGAAGGTTCTAAAAGCAACCTATTATAGAGTAGACTTAACCAATCCTCCATCGGAGACGAGAAGAAACTTAAATGCCAACAATAATATTTCTCCAGATTTCTTATATAAGGGTGGAAACGTATTTTTTGGCGATGTCAAAGTCTATAACGGCCCTTTTAGTTTTACTTATTTGGAGAAGGGGGCTGATTTGAACTTGGCCGGTCAGGCTAATGCTTATGCTGGTATTCCTGTTAAAAGCAACACAATAGAATTAGACACCTCTGGTCCAATAGCAACAAAAAAAACAGAAATAGAAAATCAATTTGCTGGTAAAATTTATGGATGGAAAGAAAAATTTGTTGAAAGAAGATTTAGAATTCATAACGATAAAGCCATCGATAGTATTCTTGATGATAATGAATTTATAATTAGGGTTTTAGAAGTGTATGATGTTGCTATAACTAGATTAGAATTTTTTTCCGATCTTAGTATTTCGGATTTGGTTTCACAAAATATTGTTCAAAATGATTTTTCAGCAGATGTTGGTGGTGGCCTATTGAATGGCTTATCCACCGACACAAAAAATAGAAGACCGACGAGAGTGTATAACATATTTAATATGAATAATCTATCAAGTCTTAAAGTACAATTTCGTAAAACTCCTAGATTAATTAGAGGTGTAGATCTTGCTGGTACCGTACTGAGATATGGAAGCAACACAAGCTACAGGCCACAATCTATTGTTCCGGCAGAAGCTCCAGATGATATATTCAGTATGGCTAATTTGAATCAACCATCATTAATAAATAATATGTATTGTTGGCATTGCTATCAGTTAGAACCAGAGACATATCGTATTATTTCGGCAGAAATACCACCTATTTTTCAGCATATGAACGAAATGTGGTTTAGATCATTTTATGGAAGTGCAGATAATATTGAAGTCAAAGGAAAGGTTATGAAGAGTCAATATGACTGGGAAACAATTCCTTTCGAATACTTCACCAAAAGGATAGAAAATTCCGAATAAGTACTATTCTTTATCTTTAGTCCACTTATGCCATCCACTGTGTGGCAAATAATTGCCGTTATCGTCTTTACGTTTGGGAAATAAAGTACCACCCTTTTTGTGTTGACCAAAGGCTAAAACTGCTCCACAATCAGAGCATCTTAATTCATAATAATCATTTCCATCAACATTTCTAACAACAAATTTAATATTAGTACTACCACACATTCCACACTTGGCTTCTCCAAAAATTTCTTGGATTAAAGCAAGCTCTTTGAATATTTCTTTTTGTCCGCTGCCTTCTAATTCAAATTGTAATTTATCATTAGCTTTATATAGTACTTTCATAAATTATTTCCATTCGTTAGAGTAGCCTAAAATATCTTGTGGTATACTATCAATATTTTGTTGGTATTTTGATAATAATCTTATTATATCAACAGCGCTCTCGTGTGTCAAACTATAAATATTCTTAGTTTCCATATTATTTTGTTCTAATAATTTGACAACATTAATATTTAATCTCTGAGCTAAAACATCTATGAAATTAATTTGTTGATTACTAATCTTATTTACTGTGTTTTGATCAGGATGATCTTCTATATCTTTTGATAGCTCTTCGGCTGCTACTACTTTGCGTAATCTTAATGCTCTTCTTAAGGCTCTTCCTTCTGCTCTAGTTTCCGCAACTGCCACTGGATGATTGCGGTATATTTTGTCGCAGTTGCCCCAATAAACGTCTGCGGAGCCGTCCACAGACACAATATTTAAACCGTTTAAGTCCTGAACGGTTGGATTTAAACAGTACGCTAGAGAGTGTATAACTGTTGCTCTTTTTTCATTTTCTGGACTAGGAGATTGAACAACCGAGCTTGTTGACGATATTAATCTACAATTTAGTACAGTTTCGAAAATACGTCTTAAACCATCAGTTGTTGGATTACCAGCAATCTTTTCGTCATCCGATAAAAGTCCAAGAACATAATCTGTCCAATCTAAGTCAGCAATAGTTGGAATTTTCTTTTCAACGATATTATCTTCAGTAGTCTCAATCGTTTCGTTCTTATCTTTTTTAGCCATTGGTGTCCTTTATAGTAAATTTCTGTTGCCCAGAAATAAGGTTGGAATGATTTGTTTTTATAATTTGGACTATTTGATCATAAATTAAGAAGGCGCGAGCATCAGAATAATCTTTGGTTTGTATGATCCTCAATAAATTCCATCCTTTACCAATTATTAGTCCTTCTTTTTTATTATCGTAATTTTTATTTCTTTTTAATGATTCTTGGCCCCAAACAGGGGTGAAGTGAGACGGACCATCGACCTCTATCGCTAGGTTTATACTAGGAACGAACAGATCAATCTGCAACCTCGTATTCACCAGAGTTTGTTCTTTATGAAATTCTACTTTATATCCGTCGTTTAATAGTCTTTTATGTAGATATTTTTCTAGTTTTGATCCCACTTTACTAGTGGCTCTGACCGCGGTATTAGCAGATTTAAGGATGTTCTCTTTTGTATTATCGTCTAAGTTTTCCCAATTTTGTTTAGCTTGAAGTTTTCTTTTTTGTATTTCATCATCTTCTAGATTTTCCCATGCATTCAATACGCCCATACCTATCTTTTGTTTTGTGTCTTGAGATCTTTCTTTACCTTTTGTCGGATGTGAGTGTTTACCAGTTTTTAGAGCATTTTTTTGAGCTTCGCTTTTATCTCGTATTTTAATATTTAATTTTTTAGCATCCCTCCTTATTCTATTAGCGTACGTATCATACATAACAGCTATATCTGCAAAACTTTTTCCCTGTTCAGAATATAGGGACAGAATTAAGTCTTTTTTGTCTTGGTCAGACAAATTATCATAAGATGTGTTGTATTTTTTCATAATCGAAATGCTCCATAATATCTAATGGTTTTTTCCAACATATTTCATATATATCATATAGGTATTTGTTTGTTGTTACAAAATCCAACTTATTATCATAAATTTTTGACCATTCGCTATAAAAATTTTCTCTATTTTTAATCCAAGGCATATCATTACAATATAGTACCTTTTTATCAATATTTGTAAAGTTTTTGCTAACTATAATTCCTATAAGATCGAACAGCCATAAATCTCCACTAAAAAATTTTGCATGACTTAGATGAAGAATTGGTATGTTATATGTTATGATTTTATCACAAGTACTATTAAATATTACTATATTTTTATAGGGATTATTTTTTATCAATAGAGAAATTTGCTTTAATATACTATCATAATAGTCTGTATTCTCTATCGTTGTAAGAAGAAAACCTAGGTTATTTTTTATCACTTAACAACACCTTTAAAAAATTAGAATACGATTGAAAATTTTTGCTGCTCTTAAATTTTTTGGGTTCTAATGACACAAGATCTTCCACTGTCAAAACTTTTGATCCACATGCCCAAGCTTCCGGAACATAGTCTTCTTCCAGTGCTAAATAGTATTCTGATTGTTGCAACAAAGACGCTTTATCTTTTTCGAGAAGCAATCCAAGGTTTTGTGGATGAATAATATTTTTATTGTTAAATAGTTTAATTGGAAGATTCGAAACGGGATAAAGGAATTGGTTTAATTCCATTGGTATAGACTCCATAGAGTCTAAGAAACTTATGATCTGATAATTCTTTTGCACAGAACTATCTATATAAAAAATTTCATTATTCACTAATTTTGGTATAGATATAATTTTGTTTTTGGATTCACTTTTTTCTTTTTGTATTACTGCTATGATATTTTTATTATAGGGTATATTTGAATGTGTATCATTGTATATAAAAATATTTACATCTTTACTAAATTCTAAAATAAATTGATTGATTTCATTATTTAGTAACGAAGCAATAAAAATACAATCTGTAAATTGATATTTATAGTATATTTTATATAGTTGATTATCAATATTTGTAACTAATTTAGAACAAAAATCTAGTGACGATAAAGCTATGTTATTAATAAACTTATCATTCTTTTGTTGTACTAGTAGTTTTATCATATAAATACTTTAGCCTTGCTTAGATCTTTAGAATTATTTATTTTCATAACGTTATTTTTATTAAGATATATTTTTTCAAACTTGATATTATTCTGTAGTAGAAAATTTATGGTTTCGAACAGATACATTTGATCGAACATTCCCGTGTCTTGATTTACTAAAATATCAATTGCTTCACTATTTAAATAAACAATCTCGGCCCAGGGTTGTTCCATATCAAAAAATAGATACTCCAAGTTATTGGATATAGAAGAACCCACAGAAAAATTATGTTTAGGTTTATTTAGCATAAAAATTTTAGAATTATCTTGCAAATATGACTTGTGAATAGTCCCGTCTTTAAGTAAAAGTCCACTCGTAAATATTAATAAATTATTAGGTCTGTGTTTCTTAATATATAGAAGTAGATTATTGGCCTGATTAGTTAGTTCATATTTTTCGTTGATTAGATACTTTAAACTTCTATACCTATATAATTTAGACATAATATTTTCTGAATCAAATCCAATATTTATTGTAATAGATGCATTTCTAGATATTTTTTGAGCCTGCATAACTTGGTATTCTATAATACTTAGATTTTTTCTTAATGGAAGTAAACATTTGGAACCAACAGATTTCATCCCTTTTGTTATTTCTGGCGTAATAATAAGAATATCAATCATAATTTATAGTTAATACATTAGGACTATTTTCTATTAAATAATCATTTTTAGATGATAAGTTTATATAGTTATTCATATTAATAAATATACCATAAAACTGAGAGTCTATAGATGAACACTTATAATAGTGAGCTGGTTTTTGTTCTACATTAATTATATAGTTAATATTTTGAATACTATCATTTTCTACAACTTTAGTTAAACTATCATAATTTAATAACCATATAAGATTACCAACTTTATTTTTATTGGTCTCCAAAGCAATATGCAAAGATCTTGGCCCAGAAATGTTCTCTAAAAAATTATGTACTTTATAATCTATATCAAATTTTAGATTAGATTTCAATAAGTCATATAGTTTATTACCATCGGCATAACAAATAATAGTTATATATGACGGTTTAATAGATAGTCTATTTATAGAATCTACACATGATTCGAAACTGTCTTCCGTTTCTACTATTAGTCCAATCGAATATTTTACTATATTTTGTTGTTTAACATATTCTTGCATATCCAAAGAACTTAGTTTATCAATATGCTCATTATATATTTTTTTACTAAAACCATATCTACAATTATAGTTTTTAATTATATTATATCCCTGATAGGTTTCTATATTTTTATATTCTTGAACAATATTTGGTATATTAAATACACATGGTTTATCTGAGGTTGTTGGTTGTGCAAAATAGCAGTCCTTGCATATGGTGTTGATCATAGTTCTTTTCTCTCGAAAACGATGGTTATAAAAGTGTTGGTAATATCTAAATCGATCATATCAAATAATGCAAAATCCATAAAAGTATATAATGATTCGACTGAAATAAGGCTCTGCTTATTTGCAAAGAAATTGAGAAAACTATCATTGGATATAGCGCTCTTTATGTATTGTTGAGCTATGCTTTTGGCATTGCTTATAATGATACTCAACCTACCACTCTGTCTAAGTTTCTCCAAAAGAATCCTAATAATAACCTGATGATCGCTTTCTTTAAGATATTCTAATATATCTATTGTTATAGAATCACAAGAATGATTAACTATAGAATTTAGATTATTTATATGTACATGAGAACCGTCTTCTTTTGATGGATCTATCACTATGGTTATATTACGTTTCATATTTAAATACTCTTTGTGAAATTTTAGAATATAAATCTGTCATATTACTATAAAATGTGTTTAATGAATAATGTTCTGTTATATAATTTTTACTTGATTCTATTATGTGTTGTAAATTATCCCAATTATTAAGAGTATTATTAATATCATTAATAATAGAATTATAATTATCTATATAGGATATATTAGATATATTTTTATCTATTAGTAAAGATGATGAGAACACCCATGTTCCGCAAGATGCGCTTAGAATTGTATCATATATATTATGAGGGCTAATACAAATCTTATAAAAAGATATGTTTTTAATTGGATCACTATTACTATTCGTAATCAGATCACAATTAATGTAATTATTTATATGTTGGTATAATCTATTGATTCCATCATTATTTTCAAAATTTAAAATACATACGTTTTTTTCTTTAGATACTATATCCGATTTTGGAACACCATAAGACATAGTGAGAGTTTCGTTTGTGTCTGGTAGCGCCCAAAGAGATCTTATCTTATCGTTAAAAAATACCCTATAAGTATTATCTAGTTTTTTATGTAGTATAATACGATCTTCTTTTTTAAGATGTGTCGGTGGACTATCCATAAACAATATGAGCGTGTTAACATGGTATGCCAATGATAACTTATTTATTATTTGAGAATAATTTAGAGGATTATCAGCGATAATAAAAGAAAATGGTTGATTTGCTTCATAAATAAAGTTGGCATCCCTATGCTGCTCCAGAATATTGGAAAATAAATTCTTATTTCCAAGATAGTAAACAGTACTGTGTTTTCTGTTTAATGTATTGACAATAATATTTGTGACATCTAAATTATTGAGCATGAGTTTCTAGTATTTCTTGAATATTATCTTTGGGAATTATATTAGTATATGCAATATCTTTTATATTAGAATCGTTTAAGCTAGATACACTTCCGTTCTTATTAAGATCAAGTTGATTCCACCAAATATGATTATTAACAGATATATTAATGATGGGTCTATTCAACTTATTAGCAAATGGCGTTTGAATATTATCGCTTAATGAAAGAAAAATATCTCCAGTATTATGTGCTGTGATTACATTAGAAATAGTATTATCTATTGGAACAATAACTATATTAGTAATACTATAATTAATTTCAAATAAATTATACATATCTTTTATATATTTATTATATGTCTCTAGCGTTTGCTGAGATATATTACATATATACAAAATTAAACAAGTATTACTATTGTCCTCGAAAGTTTTTATGAAATTGATAATAACATCTTTAACAATATATTCTGGTAAATTATCAATAATAGTATAATATTTTTTATATTTTGAATATATTCCTAAGTTATATTTACCTATATTATTTTGTGAATAAAATCTATGATTTATTGTATATGTTAGTTCTTTTTTATTTTTAATATCAATATTATCTAGTATGAATTTAGTAGTATTATTACTATACAAATAATTTATTTTTTCATCTAATATAGCATATTTTTGTTTTTGCTCATAAGATGGCATTATATTATGTGTTATTGGCCAAAATATATGATATGGTATTTTTGATGTGTAACAGTAATTCAAAATCGAGACATTCTGTATAATAACATCAAATGAATTTATCTGTTTATTTTCTGTTATTTCTAATATATCTGTAAATTTTTTATCTTTTATTGTTTTTGTTCCATCGAATACTGGTCTACTAACTACATCTAATCCCATATCATATAAATTACATAGTAAATTTATAGATTCGTATCCTATACTATTTGATAATCTATATGGTGCAATATATAATATTTTCATGTGTTATTTTTTAGATGTGCGTATTGAATAAAGTCTTCTTCGAATTTATGATTTGTTTTTCTTATATCTTCGGATCTATTATTGTTATCTATCATAACATTTATATAATCATATATATTATTAATATCATATGCGGATATTTGGGTTGGAGAATTATAGCTAAATCCATAATCAGCGTTTTGTAGCATATTCAAAAATTTAAATGAAGATAATAAATCTGCATTTCTTACATAATTATTACAAAGATTTGCTAATACGCTAAAATTATTTTTATTACCATCCGACTGGGTTTTATCGGCTTTATTTAAGATAGTTAATGGTACGTTCCAGTCTGCTCTATATTCCAGATTATCAAAATAGTTTTCCCATACTTTGGATATATCATCCCAATTATAATATTTTTCTGTTAGTTGTCTTATTTTTAATCTTTCTGTATTTCTAATCGGTATTGGTTTGGCTATTTGCTTGAGTATAATACCAATTAGATCTTTGTTATTTGGATATACACGAATTGCTTTTGTTTCTAACTCTTTGAAATAAGAACTAGGATTAACTTTGAACGCCTGTAATTTTTCTATAATGTCAACCATTGCACTATAATCTACGGTAGCAATAGGTATCCCACACGCGCCTGCTTCAACTTGTGGCATACCAAAACCTTCACAAATAGCATATTGTACATAAAGATCAAACAGATTGTATATTTCACTTAATTGAGTATCTGAAACACCATTTGATACAGATGGAAACTGACAGGTTTTATTTAGGCATTTTGAACACACTTTTAATGGACCACTAAAAACACAAGCCTCAGTATTCTGACAAGTTTTGCATAGATATGTAAATAGGACATGGTTGGATACTTGGTATTGGCTAAGTAATTCCGGTATATCCCAGCCCATGTCCGGATATGTGGTATGTAGATATAGGTAAATTTTTTGATTAGTATTTTGTATTTCGGGCAAGGAGATTATCTGTTTAAGACTATATAAGAGTTCTGGTATTAGTTTGCGTTTCTGATTTCTCATCACGGAACCAAACACAAAAGCTTCTTGTGGTATATTAAATTTTTGACGTAGTAGATTTTTATCTTTGATAGAAAAAATATTTAAATTTACACCTGGGCTGGTTGTTGCTATGTACTTAATTTTATTATTAGTTTGTTCTTTTAGAACTTTTGCCCCCCAATCACTATATGTAAAAATGGCATCTGTTGATAGAAATACGTCTACCCACTCTTCTTGTTGTGGAGCAGAATCTACTGTGGGCATAAGGATATGATGAAAATAAGATCTTAAAGGAGATAAGGTTTGGTAGCCGCTCATCCAAAAATCTCTTACGTCAACAACAACATCAGGCTTAAAGTCTAATAGAACTTTCTCAAATCTCCACCTTCCAAATTGGTTATCTGTCCTAGACATGTATTCCTTATATCTAGGATCATTATCTCTCACAGCATTTGCATAATAAATCCAGTCTATATTTTTATCTCTCGGATCATTGACCATACCATAGGAAGCAAATTCTGCAACAACGTATTTGTTAGTTTTATGCCATCTGGATAAAATCTCGTAAGCATATTTACCAAAACCAGAATTTATGAAGCTGGCTTCGGAGCACATCAATATTTTTAGTTTAGATTTTGCCATTATATAATAGAATAAGGGGGATGTTTCACCCCCAATATTCTATATTCATTCCTCTTTGAGTATTGTCAGAAAGCAACCGATTCTGATTCTTCTGCCTTTGATCTACTAAGCTTAGTGATCTTCGAAAAGTTATTAACTCTAACTTTTAGACTACTATGCTTAACTCCATCTTTTTCCCATGTGTCATTTCTAAGAGATCCTTCTACCATAACCAAATCTCCCTTTTTAAGGGATTCGGCAATAGTTTCTGCTCCGCTGTCCCATGCTTCGCAGTTAATGAAAGATGTAATTCTGTCTTTTTCTCCATTAGACTTTACATAGTCTCTATTAACAGCAATAGTAAAGTTTACTACGCTAGTTTGTTTTCCGTTTGGATTAACAACTCTTAGCTCAGGATCTCGTGCAAGATTACCCTTCAACAATGTGATATTCATTTTCAAAACTCCTAAAAGTAAAAACGCTACAACTATATAACATTATACCAAGCGGCAGCGTTTTGTCAAGATCTTGGTATAAAACATTTTTCTACTATAAAAGAGTCTTTTTTAGGACTCTTATTGCCTAGAAATATTAGTACATTTCCTTCGAATAGATAGTTTCGATATTTAGACAATTGATCAGGAAATAGGATAACGGAATCCAAGGATGCGTATTGATCCTCTATTGTGACAAAAGCCATTTCTGCACCAGCATTTTTCCCATTCTTTGTCTTAACAAAATTTATATTACTAATTTCACCAGCTAAAATAATATTTTTAACATTATTGGTATGTTTAAACATTTTGCAATCACAGTTGGTCATACTAATGTCGTACGAGTCTATTTTAAAACAGGTAATAGACGCACCAAGCAACGCATTTTCTGTGTCAGATAACCATTCTATTTTATCGTTTAGTGAGTATGGTGGATTTTTATATAGTTTAATCAAATTTTGTATATTAGTTTTTCGCTTGATATTAATCTTACTATTAGTCAGTAGATTCTCTAAAACTTGTCCTAGATGTTTTTGGTTTATATCTAAAAGATCTAATTCTCTAGATGTTAATTCTGATATTATGTCATATTCAAACAACATTTGTGTGCGCGACATATGATAATAATCAAGGGCTCCGCACGATATTAGTGCCTTAGCGGCTGTAGAGTTTATTTTATTGAGCAATTTTACTAAGCATCCATACCATGATATAGAATTAAGATCCATATTTTTGACTATTTCCATAATCTTATCATATACCGAATAACCAACACCTTTTATATCTGTTAAACCAAAATAAATTTTATCATCGTTTATAGTAAAGTGTTTATTAAGTTTTCTTAAATCTGGAACGCAAACAGTAACATCCATTTCTGTCGCGTTTCTAATTAATTCCTTGATCTCTTTTTGGGGATCCATCTTGTCTTTTGCGAACTTTAAATATGATGCAAAAAATACTTTGGCAAAGTGTGCTTTTGCATATGCTGATGAATATGCATTCATAGCATAACTTACAGCGTGGCTCTTGTTAAAGCTATATCTTTGACTTTTTTCTATCCAACCAAAAATTTCTTCGCTCTCATCTTCTGAGACAATATTAAGTTTTTTAACACCATCTTTGAATTTAACTTTGATTTTTGCCATTTCTTCTGGTTTCTTTTTGCCTATGGCCTTACGAAGCATATCGGCTTCTTGAAGATCGAACCCGGCCACCGCCTGAGCGATTTGCATGGCCTGTTCTTGATAAATCATCTCGCCATAGGTGGATTTTAATGAAGGCTCAAGAGAAGGATGGAAGTAATCTAATTCTTCTAGACCATTTTTTTTATCTATATAATGATCACTGATGCTTTTGCCTTCCCTATATGCCTCTAATGATCCTGGTCGCATAATACTAATCAATGCAGAAAGCTGCTCTATATTTTGTGGTTTAAGTTTTTTGGACATGCTAGAGCCTAGTCTGGACTCTAATTGGAAAACGCCTTTTGTGTTTCCTTGTGCTATCATATCCCATGTTTTGGAACATTCTAGATTCAGATTTTCTAGTTTGCCATCGAAATCTATTCTAGGAATACCATCCTGGGTATAGTCCAATACCTTAAATTTACAACCACAATCAAACGTATAGTGATGATTCATAAATATTATGCGGACGCTGTGGCGAACGCGTTTTTGAATTTAACCTTATTACCAAGATTTCTATGAAGTTTCATAAATCTAATAAGAATATCAGCCGTGGCTCTTACATCATTTAGCGCATCATGAGATCCACTATTGCCAAGACCTAGGTATTCTCTAACATTATCTAATGTATAGTTTTTTAGTTCATTGTTTCCTTCAAACCAATAAAATATAACATTCATTAGATCTATAACGTCTCGTGGATAAAAAAGAGATGTTCTTCCCTCCTTATTGACATTATTATATTTCGTACTTAGTCTTTCTATGATTCTAAGATCAAATCTATTTATATTGTATCCAGCAGCTATTGGCGCTGTAAAACAAGATTTTTTATCCGATCTTATATGATATTTCTCTAAATAAGATACGAACATTTTCCATCCATTATCCTGATTTTGATAAGATTTCCAGTCCTCTAATATTTTGGTTTTCTCGCATCCTCTAACCTTGGCATGGAAATCAAGAACATCACTATCATCATATATATAATCAGGTTTTTCATCCAATATGGATGGTTTTAGATTAATATTAAATTCTGAGTCTTTGATAATTTCTAATTTATATGGATCTATTATCAGAGAGGCAATTTGAACGGGGCTACAAAGGTCAGGATTAGCCCCGTCCGTTTCTAAATCAAATACACAAATTTTTTGTAAATTAGCCATTTGTCTCCACTACTGTGTTTCCTGGGAAAAAAGTCCTTTGATTACTATCTGTTGCAACATGACAATTAACGCTTCTGCAACAACTTACTCTAACTTCTTGGATCTTAGTATATTCTACATTATTAGCTTTAAAGTTTTCGCCCACAGCAACTTGGTCTAATGTTTTTGTTAACATTATAGTTCTCCGTTTTTTAGGTATTCTGATACAGACATGATTTTGTCCAAATAAGCTATACCCAATATATCAAATTTAATTAAACCCAAACTCTCTAGATCATTCATCTCCATGCCCGCTATCAGCTGATCATTTCTATTATCATAGACCATAGGACACAGAGATGCAAGATCTTCGGTACCTATTATTACACCAGCAGCGTGTTTGCTTTGGTTGGATTTTGTTCCTTCAAGCCTTATGGCCTGTTCAAATCTTTTCGATAATGGACCAGCCAACGAACCATCTTCTGCTATATAGCACCATTCTTTCAGTTTGTCTGTGTTATTCTCTAAAGCCCATCTAATAATCGAGGCTTCTCCGGTATCTTCTTTCATCTCTTGAAGTTCGTCGGCTATTTTGGCTTCGTCAGGAATAAATTTGGTAATAGAATTCATTTCTTCGAAAGATATATTACCATATACTCTTAGCACATCTTTTAACGCCCCTCTACCTTTCATAGTATTAAAAGTAATCATTTGTGATACTTTGCCATGTCCATATTTACTTTTTATATATTCTAATACTTGTTCTCGTTTATCTATTGGGATATCTATATCGATATCTGGCATTTGTATTCTGGCTGGAATGCTTTGTATTGGACGAGTATTATCAAGCTGATCGACAATACCATATATCCACATTATATAACTATTAATAGTGTTTTCGGATAAAATATTTTTATTTACTATTATATGATTATAGTATGATATATTTTCTGGAGCCGAAAGAACTATAGAGCATTCATGTTCAAGAAATCTATTATTTTTTTCTTGTTCTAACCTTTCGATTATAGGCTGGCTTTTAATCTCATGTACTAGTCTAGTAAGTGTAGAATTTTTTTCCATTTGTAGTCTATATATAAATGATTGTTTAGTAAATATTTTGCTATAACTTTAATTTCACTCTTGTTTTGGTATATTAACTGATACAAGTCTCTATTTTTTATTTTTGTTGGTTTTTTATATTTTACAGGTAAGGCTTTGGATACTGTTTCCAAATTTTCTGGAAGATATGAACATATACCTATGTTGTAACCAGTGTAGACTTTATTTTTATTGGTTTGTTTTTTTATACTAACCCATCCATCAGCATCCCAATATCCTCTTATAAAATCTGGCCATAATAATTGATCCGACGGTAATTTTAAAGTACTATACCATGTTTTTCTTGGTATAATACCATATTTTGATATATTATTTGCTAAAATATCACTAGTAAATTGAAATGTACACCTATTATCGTAGTCTTTTACTATATTAGAACCTATTAAAAATTTAGAAAATTTAATCAAATGTTTTTTTGATTCTGATCCCAAGCATAATTGTAGCTTATTACTATCACTAATATTTCCATCGCCAAAAATAAAACCAAGCCAATAAGCTGATGCGGCATCTAATTTAGAGAAATCATTTAATAATTTTTTTTTACTATTTTTAGTAAATCTAGTTGATTTTGCTAAACAACCACAACTTTTAACATGGTTAATCTTTATCATAGATAGTTTCTTATAACAGACATTGCCGCATTTACATTTACACTTAGCAATTGTTTCTCCTTTACTATCCGAAACTAAAGTTATTATAGTAAGTAAATTATAACTCTTATTTTTATAGTCTTTTATTTTAGCTTTCATATTGCCTCCGGAATTATACTGTTTATACACCATTTTTAAATGTTTGTATAGAAAATTCCGGAAAAGATATGTGTTCTTTTACATTCCTGCCATCGGAATAAAATCTTTCAAATAGTAATTCGTGTTTAATAGGGTCTATATCTGTAATACCTATTAAATAAGAAACCAAGCATCCGGCTGCGCTTCCTCGTCCTGGTCCTGCTAACCAATTATTATTTTTAACATATCTTAGTATGTCTTGAACAATTAGAAAATAACTACTAAGCCCAGCATTTTGCAAAACCTGTAGTTCATATTTTATTCTATCAACATAAATATCGTGTTGTGATTTGTCAATATTCGGTATAATTCTATTTTTCCAACCTTTTCTACATAATTCTCTTAAATATTCATCCGGAGAGAATCCTTCGGGACATTCGAATTTAGGCAATTTAGGTGGTGATAGTATATCAAAATTTTCTATTAGACTATCCACAAATAAAGTGTTTTCTATCTCTTCATCGCTATGAAGAGTTTTCATTTCTTCCGGAGACAGAATATAGTATTTGTCACTTTTAAAGAAACACTCCATAGGTACGGATTGATTATGAAGCATTTTGGTATTTATATCTGATAATGTTGTTTTAAGATTATTACAGAGTAATATCCTTTGATCTATAGCATCGTCTTGTTCGCAATAATGAGCATCCGGTGTGCATACCGCTTTTGTTTTACTTAATTGAGAGATTCTTCTTATTGTATCTGTTAAATATGTTTGTTGTTTTAGATATGCTTGATCAAATAGTTGTGTCTCTAGAAAAAAATTATCATTACCAAATATAGTTTTCATGTAATCTACAAAAGATAATCCATTATCTATAGCTCTGGATTCGTCGCATAATATCTTATCTGCTAATGTTGATCCCAAATGTCCACAAATACCTATAATATTACCGTCTAGTATTTCTGCTAATTTCGCCAAACTTAAACGTGGCTTATGATAAAAGTAATCGGGTCTGTTAGATTCGGAAACAATCTTTATTAAGGTTTTCCATCCTTGCAAATTCTTCGCCAATACCAAAAAATGTGATAATGAAGCATTTTCTTTTGTTTGTATACTCGGATCATCTTCGCATATGTATAATTCACAACCAAGAATTGGTTTTATATTTTTATTTCGCATTTTCTGATAGAATTGTACAGAACCGGCGATGTTGCCGTGATCGGTTAAGGCACAAGAATTAATGCCTAATTTAGAACATCTATTGGCTATTTGTTCTGGACGATTAAGACCATCCAAAAGACTAAAATGCGAATGACAATGAAGAACAGAATAGGTCATACTGATCCTGGTGCTTTGTAAGATCCAAAAGAATGATTCGGGTGTTTGTACATACTCATTGTAGCATCGATCCCGTAAAGTTCAAGGTCGTGCTTGACTTGTTCGCACTTTGTCATGACAGATCCTTTTTGACATATTTGTCCATCTCTATACTCCTGCAAAGGTTCTATATTAGTATTCTCAAAAGTGGTTTTACCAAAATGACATAATTTATTACACATCCATGTTTTATTAAGTTTAGGTCGTTTTGTTTTCTTAATAATATCAAATTTTTCTCTTAGCATATTCTCTGTATCTATTAAATCACTGTCGTGAAATACCATAGAAAAAGGACCACCATCATTAATAAAGTAGATAGAAAAAATTACATTTTCAATATGCGGATATAATTTTTTAATAGCATAGTGATAAATTTTAAGTTGTGGATCTTTTTCTAACTTTTCTTGGGTTTTTTCTTGACCGGTTGCCCAATCTAGTCTTCGTCCAGTATTATGTGTTGGAATATAATTTTCTGTACACAGATAAGTATTGTCTGGACTGTCTACGGAAATGCATTGAGTT
>Ga0208229_1000003_pt1 | contig 71686 bp, 98 predicted proteins | sample LakMenEpi22Aug11_FD_150725 | JGI IMG/M metagenome (GOLD analysis project Ga0208229, IMG submission 150725) | Freshwater microbial communities from Lake Mendota, WI - 22AUG2011 deep hole epilimnion (SPAdes) | ecosystem: Environmental > Aquatic > Freshwater > Lake > Epilimnion/Euphotic zone ... | reverse complement strand
CTCGGCGTGATGTTCTTGGATCTTCTCCAGGGCCAGCCGCGCATTGTTGCGAACCTTGTTGGCGATGCCTTCGACCTTCTGCCACTCTTCGGCCATGCCATAGAATCGGAGACGGTCGCGGTCGTTCATGCCGCTGGCCATATCAACGAGTAGCTCGGTCTGCTTCTCTGGATCGGCTTCGGCAAAGGCGACACGGGCATCGGCCTCGCGGAATTCATACTTCTTGGCGAAGGATTCGAGTTGCGCGTTGATCCGTTCACGGGGAACGGCCACCGCATCCTTGAATTCTTTGGTCGCCTCGACACGGGCGATCTGAAGCTCGCGCTCGTAGGCATCGACCGTCTCCCGCAGTTGCTTGACCTCATCCGGAGCGACATCGGTCGACGGGCGCTTCTCCAGTTCGGCCACCTTCGCTTCGAGTTCCTCGCGGCGACGGCGCTCCTCTTTGAGAGCCTTGCGCTGCTCGGCCCACTTACGTTTGGCGGCATCGGTCATCGCCACATCGACCGGCGGCTCGTCGTCGGCGTCCGGTTTCGGCTCGGCCTTCTTCGGTCCGCCGAGGAGTTCGGCGAGGTCATCGGCCGTGGCGGCTTTCGGAGGCTCGGCCTCTTCAGTCTTCGCTTCGGCGGCGGGTTCTTTCGCCGCTTCAGGGGCGGCGGTCTTGACGGGTTCTGCGGGGGCTTTGGCCTCCACCTTCGGTGCCTCGGGCTCTTTGCCCAAGCTGTTGAATGCCTCCGAGAGCGAACGTGCCGCGTCGAAGGTCATGGTGCCGCCAGTCTCGGAAAGTTCCGGAGTGACGGTTTTGCTTGTTTGATCCGACGCCGTGGCGGACTCGGTTTGAACCGGCGTTTGGTTTTCTGCCATAAATTATTCGTCGACTAGATTCGGCATAAGGTCTTTGGTCGAGGAGGCCACCTTGATCGGCGTGGCCAGGGCTTCGAGGGAGCGAAGCGCGTGGAAGAAGCCCTCACGGCGGGAATTCAGGAGGGCGCTGTGGATGAGAAAATCGACATTGTCCGGTGCTGGCATTTCGGTCGGCTCCCCGAGTTCACGGAGCACTTGGAGCGCGAGTTGGACGTGGTTCTGCTTCAGGGTTTCGGCCAGCGACGTTTGCAGGAGTTCGTTGCGGCGGTAACTGTTGGCGGTTTGTTTCATGTGGAGTTATTACGCTTTGCTCGGATGGATCCGCAGATAGCACCGAGCCAGCGAAAGATTGCGTTTCTTGAGCCAGACCCCGTCGCCCGTCTCCGAGTCCCGGTCGCCGCGTCCGTTGGTATTCCCCTCGACGCACTCGACGATCTTGGAGGTCGCACCTACCACGATGCCCGTGTGGCTGAAATCAAAGACGATGATGTCGCCCGCCTTCGGGGTCGTCTTCTCCGGCAAGACTGTGACGGTGTTCGGACGCTTGCGGCCCCACTCGATCAGACCGAAAGCCAGTGCCGTGGTCGGTCGCCATTTCGCAGGCGAGCTATGCTTCAACCCGAGCCAATTCTTCGCTTCAGGATACCCGAGCCACTGCTGCACGCACCAATCGACAAAGGCCGCGCACCACGGCCAGGGCCCAGGCGGCAAGTTCGATGCGGCTTGGTAGACGCGGACTTTGGCTCCGCGGTTGTTGCCACCTGATTCACGCACCCCCACCTGGGACATCGCGACATCCGCCAGCTTTTGAATCATACTACTCAGGCTTGACCACTTTTTTCCCGTCGCCCGGCTCGACCGAGACCGTCACCCTTTGATTGAGGAAGTCGTAGCCGAACCCGATTTTCGGGGTCACGCAGCCGGTGAGAAAAAACGCCACCGCCGTGACCACGTATTTCATTTGCGGGAGAACTTCGCGACGATGTTGGCGATCGCCTTGAGCGTCTTCTCCGGCTGCTCGCCGGGGATGAGCGCGAAGATCGCGATCAAGGCGAGGATGAGGCCGTAGGCCGCTCCGAGGATTTCCAGCCAGTTCAAGGAACTGACCACTTGGATGATGTTGGTGATGTCCATAATATGTTGTGTGGTTATTACTATCGTTGCAAAATTGCCGCCCGCAACCCGTCCATCAAGAAAGCCGAGAGTGCCCCGATCGCGGCAGCGATCCCGTAGATCGTCGACTTGGTATTCTCCAGGTGCTTAAGCCGATCGTCATGTTTTTCGAACGATCTCCGGAAGGACTCCTGGTGCTCCAAGATCAAGTCGACCTTGGTCTCCAACCGCGCCAATCTTTCACCATCGAAGCTCATCGACAGAGATTCTTCCTTCCGTCGGCGAGAACCGTCGGGGGCCAACATGTTGAGCGGGTCGGAGACATTCATTGTTAATATGCTTCCGGATCAGGACTCCTGCAACTGAGGCTCCTCGGTCGCGGTGAGTTGTTTTTCGATACTCATCGCCACTGGCAAGATGCCCGCTGCTGCGTTCAAGCCGCCCGCCTTGGTCGCAATGTCGAGACACTGCATGACGATCTTCGCCTCGGCTTCGGAGAGCGTGACGGTCTTATTCATTGGGCTGCTCCTGTTGGCTGGCCAAGTAGGCTTGGGTCGCGGGAATCGCGGCGAGGACGGCCTCAAACGCGGCGGCGAGTTCGGGAACGGCCTGCATGATTTCGGGCGTCAACGGTGCGGTCATCTTTTGGACGAGGCTTCCGTTGGCGAGTTCGCCGTCTGCGGTAGCGGGAAGAAGCTCCACGGTGATGCTGCCGGAATCAGCGGTCGGCTGGATGGCGGACAGACTGTAAACGTGGAGGCGGTCGTAGACCTTGGCGGCTACGGCGGGCGTTTCGATGGGTGTTGGGTTGGTTAGCATAAAGCGTTAGGCGATGAGGCCGAGTTCTTGCAGGCGGTCGATGATGGCGTTGACTGCGGTGCGGGCTTCGGCGTCCACCGTGCCGCCGCCTGCGGGGTCGGCTACGGTGGCGGGTTGATCGACCGGCGTGACGCCGTAGAAGCCAAGCAGCGAGGAGGTCGCGCTGCCGATCTTGATGCCGCGCAGGGTTCCTCCTCCGCTTCCTGCTTCAGCGTCGAAAATAAATTCGTTGCTGGCCCAGCGGAGATTTAGCCTTTCCCAGTTTGTTGTGCCTGTGTGAGTATTATAAATGCGAAGGGTATGGCTATTTCCCGCATTCCGCATGGCCAACACATAATCGTCTTCAGTGCCAAGCCGTGCGCCAATACCGCCACCACTTCCGTTATAAAACGCAATTCCTCCAGAATTTCCTGCTGTCCCAGAAAGATACCCAAACGTGCCAATTCCGATGGTGGCCGCACCTGTAATACTGCCCGCGTAATTTATTAGTCCGCCAAATACTCTCGAAGTTGCGGTAATCCGCATTCTTGTGATACCGTCACTTTGAAGCTCAAGTTCCCTCGCCGTCCCGCCGCCAGATCCCTTCTCCGTGCCGATCTGAAACACGTTGCTCGACCAGCGCAGGAAGCCGCGTTCGTGGTTATTTGCATCCGTGAAGGTATTGTATATTCGGAAGGTTTGGGCGTTGGCTGCGTTTTGCAACGCGAGGGTGTTGGCCGCGTCACGGCGTAGGATTAAATCTGTGGTAGCTCCAACCAAGTTAGTGCCAGACGCCCACGCATACGCAGAATCTGATCGAACATATACACCGTTACCACCAGAATTTACGACAAGTGCAACGCCTCCATTTGCTATGATTGATGCTTGAGATGTGGAGATCGCGCCTATTCCTGTGTCTGCCGTGCCGAAAAGCGCGTATGGATTAGAACCAATTCTAGCGAGACGTATTGCCGATGCGCCTCCGACCATACAATCAAGAAAGCGTGAGCCAGTTGCGCTCGCCGTGTTTGTAATATCAATATTAGCCCCTGTAAATGTCACAGCCGCATTGTTCCATGTCTGACTCAAGGAAAGCACAGGCGCGGACGCCGTGAGCGTGCCGTTGTTGGCGGTGAGCGAGCCGAAGGTCGCGTTGCTGGCCACACCCAAGCCGAGATCGGCGGCGGTGATCGGAGCGGGGTAATATGTCGAAAGGTTGGCCATAGTCTATTTTACCAAGTTGCGATGGCTACGCGCTTCCACGTGTTCGTTGCCGTGCAGACGTAGATGTAGTCGGCGTCATAGCGGATATCGCCCGCTGTGCCTGTGGCTCCTGTGGTGGCGGGTGCTGCGCCTTGCAAGCGGTGCAGTGCGTCCATGACGCTGTAAGCCGAATCATCCGCGAGACGAACTTGCAGTGCGGTGCTGCTGCGCTTCAGCGCGGGAAAGTTAGCGTCTGTGCCGCCGAATTGAAGACGGTTAAAATCCGTTCCAGCATCGTTTCTGATTGCAACAACTCCAGTTGCAGACGAGTTGATAACCATCCTGCTTGTGATTCGAATTGAAGTAGGGCTGGAAAACTCCCCGTTATTGAAAAAAGTAAAGGTGTTTGACCCTGCCCGCAAAATCATGTGCCGCCCAGAGCCTGTGCCAGCACCTTCTGTTCCTATTTCAAAATTTCCTCCTGCCGCGCTCCAACGGACAAATCCGCGCTCGTAATTTGATGCATCTGTAAAAGTGCCGTAAATTCGGAAGGTTTGGGCGTTGGCCGCATTTCTCTGCTCGATGATTCCCGCGCCACCGCGCTCAAGGATGGTGTCTAACGTTGATCCGATGGCCAGATTCGTTGCGGCCAGTAGCCCAGCCGTAGAGCCGTGCCATGTTGGAGCAGGGCTATAAAAGCCACTGTTAGTAAACTGGCCTAAATGCAAGACGCCGCCTCGCGTGAGCATCATGCGCGTTGTTCCACCGACTTGAATGTCAATTAAGTTAGAAGCTGATGCGCTTGCCGTATTCGTGACATTGAAGCGCAGTCCCGTAAAAGTCGTGCCGCTGGCGTTCCAAGTCTGCGCCAAATCCAGCACAGGCGCGGACGCCGTGAGCGTGCCGTTGTTGGCCGTCAGGGTCGTGAATCTCCCCGTATTCGGAACCGAACTACCGATCGGATCAGGCGAAGCAAAGTTGGTCTTGTTGCCGAAATAGGGAACCACCTTCCACCCGACCGTGGAACCGACAAAGACCAGCGTGAAAGCGGCATCCTCGACATTGCAGGTCATATCCTCGGCCAAGGATTCGATGTTCGATCCGTTGCGGGCGATGGTGAGGTTGTTGGTGTCGAAGGTTCCCGCGTAGTCGAGGACGGTGATCGTGTCGCCATTCGACGGGGTCGCGGGCAGGGTGAGCGTCCATGCTGCGCTGGTTGTATCGGCGGCAACTTTGTCTCCGACCGCCGCCGTGTAGTTCGCTGCCCGGATCTGGAAGTTGGCCGGATCAGCGCCCACACTTGAAGCCCCGAGAACAACATTCCCGCTCTGCCCATTCACGCTATTGACCGGATAGTCGCCAGCATATTCCCAATCGGTCGCCAGTCCGGCATTGTTGCGTCGAATATAAATGCCCGCTACGTGACGGTTGACCAGCCACACCCCTGTAGATTCCCGAACTAAGAAAGCCGCCCCGACGGCAGGATCGCCGATCGTAATAGGCAAATCGGCAAAGGTGGCGACTTCACCCTCGAAGACGACGGCACCGCTTGACCCCGTGATGTCGAGGTTTCCGGTAAAGGGGTTGAAGCTCCAAGCCATCTTAACTCTTTAGAACGCGGGTGAGATTGGTGCCGCTGTAGGAAAAGTTGCGGGTCTCGACGACCGAGCCGTTGAGCTTATACTCGACCTTCGTCAGGTTGCTTCCGGCATAGGTCAGCGCGATGTCGTCCCAGGTCGGAGTATTCGAGTGCATGATGTCGTTGATCTTCTGCAACGACCGCTCGGTATAGTCCTCGCGCAGGGGTGTGTTTCCTTCTGGATAATAAGCGGGCATGTTATTACTTAATACTCCGGTTCACGGACCTCGGCAACACGGCCAGATTGCTGGAGTGGTTGCTCATGCCGTTTTTATGATGCACGTCCTTGCCGTCGCCTTTGCTCACGTAGCCCGCTTTAGTCATCTTGCGGCGGGCCGCATTGCGTTGAGCGCGGCGCTTCTTCTGGATCGGCGAAGCATGGTAGCTCTCGTATTCTTTTTTATAGTCCCTCATGGCATCATCGGTTGTGCAGCCGGGGCAATCTCGGCGGCGGTTTTGGCATCCTTGAGGGCAAGCTCCTGCATCGTCTTGGCCTGTTTGGTCTGCATGTCGATCTGGTGCTTCTCGATCTGCATCTGAAGTTTGGCCCGACGCTCGGCGAGGTCGGCTTGCGCCTTCGGAGAAAGCATCTGCGCTTCGGCCAACTGCTGCTCCATCTGGGCAATCCGCGCTCTCTCGGCTTCGATCGCACGGGCTTGCTCGGCCTCTTGTGCTTTCGCTTGCTGCTCGGCTGCGGCCTGAAGCTCATCACCCAAACGCTGTGCCGAGGCATTGAGTTGCTGGAACCGCTGGCGCATGAGACCGATCTGGTCCTGACGGGCCACGTCGGGGGCGAGCAACTGCAAGTGTTCGCCCAAGTGCGGCAACATCGTCTGGTAAGCGGCAAGCGCGGCGGCAGGGTCGGCCTGACCTTGCGAGATAGCTTGGTCGAGTCCGTCGAGGGCGGTGAGGTGACGTGAAGCGTGGATGAAATGGTTTTCGCCCGAGGACACCGGCAACCCGGTGCCAGCCGTCATCGTGGCGTTTTCGAGGAGCGCAATCTTGTCGTCGATCGGAGTCCGCAAAGTCGTGGACGGCGACGGCAGATAGCGGTCGACTACTTCCTGCCCGAAGCGGGCGGCGATGCGGTCGCGGAGAAGATTGATCCGCCCCGCCTCGTCGAGCGACCCGAAGATCTGCATCGTCTCGTCGATCGCCGCACTCCGCATCCCAGGGCTTCCGTAGCCGATGGCACGGACGGGCTCGACCGTATTGAAGCGGTGGATCGCTTCCTCTGGAACCCCACGCGCCATACAACGGCGCTTGAACTCGATCGCCTCGCGACCGCCGGGTTCGTTCGCGGCATAATCCCGTGACACTAAACGCCTGTATGCTTCACGAAGAAGACGTTTCCAAGGATGGTAAAATAAATTGATCGCCGCTGCACCGAGCACCGCTTCCTGCTGCAACTGGGCGCGAACCTCGTAAGCCGTCCTCGACTGACCATCCGGCGTGACCGCCCGTGACTGATAGCCGACGGTGCGGTTCTGCATATTCATCGTCAGATCATTGAGGACTGGGATGAGGTTCTGCTGGTAGTTCGGGATCGCCTTGTCGACGATCTTCAGCCCTGGGGGGAACAGCGCGTAGGGGCCGTAGTAAGAAAGGGTCAGATCTTCGAGGGCACGGGAGCCGTTGTCGCCGGGCTGGACGATCAACGCGCTCGAAAGCAAAGCCCCGTCGACCATGCCGCAGCGGAGGCGATTCAAAAGCTGGATGTGTGGATACACCTTGTATCCAAGTCCACGGATGCCGTGGTAGGTGCCGTTGCCGACACCGTAACAAAAGGTAACAAAGCAATTCGTCGGGGCGTCGAAGCGATTCGGCTTCTTGAAGAGGAAGTCCTCTTCTTTGGCGTTCTCGTCGGATCCGATCGGATCTTTAAGGAAGATGAGGTGGCTGACTTTCTTGTCGAACTCGCGCACCCACATGTGGACGACGTGGACTTTCTTCCCGCGGCTGTTGCCGTAGAGGAGGTCGTTATTCTTGAGTTCGACTTCGAGCTTCTCCCACTCACCGGCCTCTTGGAACGAACTGTCGCGGCAGGCACGGATTAGTGCCTCTTTGACCATCTTCACGTTCCAGCCAAGGTCTTTAGCCACGGCGGGGTCTTCAATGAACTTGTAAAGCTGATGCGCTTGGTATTCGCGGTCGACTGTGGCGACCTCGATCTCCCACTCGGAAGCGCGTGTTCCACGCGGAATGCGGAACTCGGACAAGCCAGCCACGCGCCAACGCCAATCGACCTCGTCCTCAAAATAACAAACCCCGACACCATGCGAGACGAACTGGTCGGCCAGCATTTGATGGTTAAATTCAAACTCCTGCCACTCTTTGAGCGTCCGATGAAATTCTTCGGCCAAGACGCGCTCCCACTCGACGCGCTGCTCGGGCGAGCCGTAGTCGATGGTGATCCGCGCCATAACATCGACTGAGGAGGTCAGGTCGTAGTATCCAGCCAAGGCTTGCTCCTTGAGGGAGGCGGCTTCACCGAAATCGAGATTGGTCCGCTCGCCTTGCCCCATCTCGATGAGATCCTGCTGATTGAAGGGAGCCGCGCCATTGAACATGGCATCGACCAAGGCGCGGTTCTTGGATGATCCCTGATCGGAGTCCTTGATCGCTTTGTAGATCGATCGAGCCGAATTGACGTTGTCGACGCGCATCTTCGGAGCCTTTCCATTTTCGTCGAGGCCGAGGATTTCGAGGGGGGCTAGTTCGGAATTTGTCATTTTTGCAGGGCTTCTATGAGCGAACCGTCTTTACATCCGTGAACCACGGCGGCATCGGCGGGCACAGGACCGTAGACCGAGAGGTCGTCGATCGGATCGCAGTAGATCTCGCCCTTCGGTCCGATCTCGTAGTTCTTCGTCCGCCAGTTGTTGTGAATGAGTTGGGAAACTGCCGTGTTCGGACGCATCTCGTGGCGGAGGTAAACGTCGAAGGGTTCGACATTTGGGCCGTCGTCGATCCGGACATAGCTCCAAAGGAGTGAGCGGTTATGGAAATCAGCCGGATAAACGCACGTCCCGATAACATGCTCGCCATCGACTTTGACGAATTCGCCCGACTTGCGGTCGAGCATTCGGGTCGGCTGGACGGCTCCCAGAAAGGGCTTCTGGGCTTGATTGTATTCGGTCTCAATGGCATCGAGCCAATCCTCACGGATCGGCGTATTATCGGCCTCGAACCAATACCAAGTGTCCTTGTTTCCACTGTGCTGGAGGTGGCGAACCGTGCGAGCCCAGAGGTGGTTGGCACTCTGGGGCCAGCCGAGTTCGCATTCGGAATCCGGAACAAAGAGGTCGGCCGAGGCGAAGAGCGGGGCCAATCTCTCTTTCAGGGCGGCGGCTTCGTCCTTGGTCTGGATCGTGCCGACGAGGAGGAGCTTGTGGCGCGACAAGCCGCCCAATAGCTCAAGATGGCCAGCCAGAGCGGTGGCGAGCTTCAGGTCGGCCTTGGACACAGGAAGGACTAGCAGCATGGTTGTGGGGTTATTATATCTGCAAATGCGGTCTCCAACAAATCCCAGTTGTCCGGCTGACGATGCAGCCGCGGCGAATAGTTAATTTTCTTCCGCTCGGCGATCTCGTCAAATCGCCAGAAGACGAACTTCTCCACGTCCGGTAACCAAGCGGCCAAGATATCGAAGTCGCCTTTAAGATAGGACACTTTGACCGGACCTCTCCCGCGGCAGACCATCACGCCGTAAGTATTGTCGCGATCGGCATAGATCGAGGCAGTCTTGATTTGAATAGAGACCGGACGCATTGGCGGTCGGACCACGATCGCATCCGCCGGCCGCGCATGACCATTGGACGTGTAAACCCACCAGCCCCGTCGCAGAGCTTGGGTGGCGAAGATCGACTCGGAGATGTCTCCGGTTTTACAGGCGTCGTTCATTTAGAGACCGCGTCGACCAGCGGCTTAACTTTACCGAAGATTTGGAATGCGCTGTCGCGCCGGACGAGGTGCGGGATGCGGACCGCATTCTGCCGGTCGACCTCTTGGGCGGCGGATTCGTCGTTGAGGTAGCGGTCGTAACCTTTAAGGTGCTTAGTCGCCAGACGATGTGACTTGAAGGTGACCCGCTCGCCCGTTCTCCGTGAAATCACTTGCCAGCCGCCCGGAGGTAGGACGTTGCGGTCGACATCCGGTGGTGGGATAAACTCAGGGATATCCAGGCTCGGGATTCCTCCATCGTAGGAGTAGAAACCATTCTTGCGCGGGTAGAGGCAGTCGGGCGTCCAGAGGCATGTCTCTTGGATAAACGGAACTCCGAGACCGATCGCCAAGCTCATCGGCGAAGACTGGTTGCCGATGAAAAGATCCGCGCCCGCGATCAGCCGGGCGAGTTCGAGGTAGTCATTGGTGATCGCATACTCCGCATGAACCTTGCTGACCCGTCGCAGTTCCTCGACTTCGTGCGGTAGACCGACAAAGAGAAGTTGTGTGCCGAACTTCTCGCCGATCTCATCCCAGCGGAAGTAAGGATTGTGGTATCGCGGGCTGCGATGACAAACGATGCGGCCTCGGGATTTGGCCGACGGCGCGACCTTCAACCAAGGTTCCGACTCCGCATTGGCATTAACCCAATCGCTCTGAAGCTCCATGAGGCTGACGCCGTAGATCAGCCCGCCATTACGGAACGTGGAGAAATTGACGCAGTGCTCGTTCTTCGGCGCATCCCCGTGAATCACCTTACCGATGTAGTCTTGGGATTCAAGGAGTGGACGAAGCACGTTGGCCCGCTCGGGCGTCATCTTCGCGGTCCACGGACGGGAGTTCAGATACAAGTTGCCCTTACCCAAAGCCCGGATCGCGGGCAGAGCGTAGATGACATCACCTAGATCCCCGCTATGGAAGTAATTCATCATCCGGCTCAGTGGCCGTGTTTTCCTGCTCGTCTTGGTTGAAGTAGCCGTCCTCACGGGAAAGCACCTCCGTCACCGCGTCGATCGCCTGAAGCCAATCAACACCCGTCAACGAAATCATCCGCAGCGGCGGTGCGCCTTTGCGTAATTCCTCGACTGTGACCCGATACGACATGTGGAGTTATTATACCGCTCAGAAAGAACTGAGCAAATTGGCCGTGCGCCTCGGAGCAAACTTGCCGGTCGTCATTGTGTGCTTCCATTTCGTCTGCCCTCCCCTTTTCCCACTGCCACCCTCCTGCGGCGGACGCATCCCAAACCTTTCGCGGACAACATCGAGCATGACAAAGGCGGCATCGGCCACATCCGGCGAGCGACCGATCCTGGCCTTCATGTCAGTCTTGCTCTCAACCACGACCTTCATCGAACCAGACTTTCTGGTATCGTAGTTCCGGCTGGTCATCTCTCGGGCCAGATCCGGACCGATCCCGCGAAGCTGCCCGCTCGACAGGAACTCTTTCGCCCCGAACCAAAGCTCGGTGACTTTGTTGACATACTTTTCGTCGGCAGGGGTGGAATCGTAAGCCGAGAGTGATCGGCTCGACGGGGCTCCGCCGAAGTGAACGCGCTGAAATTCATTCGAGCCACACACCGTCGCCAGCGCATCGCAAAACGGCACCCCGCCGCCCGTCACATCTACCCCGATATTCCTCCAAGGAACGCCCGCCTCAGTCACGATGTCTTTAATTTTCTTCGCGATCTGAAAAGTGCGCGGTTCGGGATTGCTCGCCTCCTCGTCGAGGAAGTGGAACTCATCGAAAGAAACCTGATCGGCCCCATCTTTGTTCTGGCCGAAGCTCCCGAGATAAAGCACACATCTATCTCCGCCGCTCACAAAGGAAGGGTCGAGTCCGGCTACTCGCTCGACTCGGCCCTTCCAAACGGGCTTTTGATCGGCCTGAAACCGGACGATCTCGGCCTCGGAGTAGATCGCCTTACTGACCGCCTGCGGAGGCCAGAACCCGCGGTAATCGCGCCAGAAGATCGGGTTGTCCTCACCGAGCCGTTCACGAGCCTCGTCGATCTTCTCCCATTTTTGGATCGGCCATTTGTTCTCACCGGCCAAGTAGTTCGGATTCTTGAGCGCGTCGAGGTGCAGACAGACCCCGCCGATCTTCGTCTCCCACCGCTCGTCGTTCACCGTGATGCTCCCCCAACCGTTCGTCGGCTCGACGAAGCGGCCGAAAGGGTCGTAATAGCTGACAGGGTTCGCCGCCGCGCAGATATGAAGCTCGGGGTTGTTGGAGAGGTTCGAAAGGGCGGTATCGAGGAAAGCATGTCCAAGTTCCGAAAGCTCGTCCGCCGCGACGATGACCCGGTGGGCTTTCATGCCTCTCATTTTTCCGGTGACCTCCGAGGTCTTCTTGGCTTCGGCCGGAATCAAATACACACCCGCCTGTTCCATCCGCTCGCCGTTGCGGATCGCGTAGATGGCCGGAGTCGGAGTATCGGCCAGCTTGCCGGGGGCTACGGATTTAATGCACGGCCAATACCTCTGAATAGCTCCCCAGACCCGCTTCTTCGCATCCCGAATACTCGTGCTCGTGACGAGCGAGAGCGTGTGGAACGGGGCCGAAAGCCAGTTGAGTAGAGCCCAGACCGCCATGAATTCCGACTTTCCGCTCGAACCGCAACCAGCGAAACCGACAAACTTCTGATGGCAGCACTCGTAAAGCATATCGTCCGCCCAGGGGTGCCAGATGAAGTTCTCCGATTTCTTGTGGAAGAACATTTGGGCTGCGTTTTTGAAGTGCTGTTCCCTCGAAAGAACATCCATCCCCGCGGTGTCCATCCCACGGAAACAAAACAACTCAATCGCCCAGTCAGCGGTGTGCTGCGGCCACCAAGCACCGTAGCGTTGGATCGAGCCGGCCGGCGGTTGAATGCCGGATTTCACTAAAATCAAAGACATCGAATTAAAAAGCTGGGTAGAATTGGGTCGAGACCTAATTTGATAATGTTTATTCCTCTGCCCGTCAGAGTTTTACGCAAGATGACACACCGCTTCGAATCCCGTGCGCGCTGCATATTTTCAAATTGTCCATTTCTCTGTAGGACAGCGGTTTACGAAGGATCTTTTGTTTATTTTTATATGCGGTTATGTCGAATTTTGAACGATTCGACCCAATTCTGGTCATAATCCACATGGACAATTTGAAGGTTCTCGAATCGAAAAAAGGCACAGAAGTTCGGCTGGGAGATTCAGTCGTTAAGATAAACGCAATATCCACCGGGCGCTACCCAGCCTACCGCCTCACTTGGTATGTCGGAGACAAACGCTTCCGGGTCACACGCGCCGACAAGAACGAGGCGATCGACCTAGCGAAGCAGAAGGTCCGACATCTCTCCCGCGCCGAGGGAGAACACACCAAGGTCGATGCAGCCCGTCTGGTCTACCTACTGGAGTGCGAGAAAAGCGTGGCCCCCCATCAACTCCACAAGGCGTGTGAGTTCTTCCGGAAGTTCCACGTTTTGAGTTCGAAGGGGAAGAACTTTGGCGTGATCTGCGATGAGTTGGTCGCCGACATCAAGATAAAGAAGCTCTCGAAAGACCACGAGCAGACGGTCAATTCCCAAGTGAGAACCTTGAAGTCGTGGTTCCCGAAAGAGACGATGCAGCAGATCACTCCACAAAGCCTAGAGCGTCGGCTGCGGGAATCTCATTTCGCGCCCTACACGCAACACAAGTTTCTGAGCTTTTACCGGACGATCGAGAACTTCGCCAAAAAACGGCGCTACCTCGCAGACGACCACCAGACGATCGCCGACCAAGTCACGCTCATGGCGATACCGGAAGGTAACTACCCTGTATTCACGCCGGAGCAGTTGATGAGGTTCCTCATCGTAGTGAAACCCAAGGAATTGGCCTATGTCGCGACAATGGCGTTCGGCGGGGCAAGACGCAACGAATGCACTCAGATGACCAAAGCGCACTTCAACTTTGAGGAGAAGACCGCGCACGTTGACCGGGTGATCGCCAAAAAGACTCTGCCGCGGCACATCTTCACCCCTGATTGTCTCTTCGAATGGCTCAACCTAGCGACCTTTCCGGATTACGGCCCAATAATGACCGAGCGCAAAGTCGGAAATATCTCCCGTGACGTAGCCAAGCTCAAGCAAGTCGGTCTAGCCGGATGGGAGGACAATATCCTCCGACACTCGTTCTTGAGCTACCACCTTGCAGCTTTCCAAAATCCACACAACACCGCCTACCACGGAGGAACCTCGATCAAGATGTTATCAAAACACTACGTAGCCTTGGTGAGTAAACGTGCCGCCGAAGAGTGGTTTAATATCTCACCGATATCAGTGCGTGCATATGCGGAGAAACAAGGATTGACGCATTTAATATCTTGGTAGACTATCGCTTTCGTTAGAGAACACAGAAAGGAAACCAACACAATGAGCCAAGGAAAACCAAAACCAGGAATGCGGAGAGTGTCATACATCGAAGAGAACGCCACCTACAAGGCGCTCGATATTATGGCCGCGGCAAAAGACACTAACCTGTCCGCCCTCGTCCGCGAAGCGACCGCTGAATACCTGGCAAAGCACGATACGGACGGCGACTTGCGTAAAATCGCGCAAACGCTTGCCAACAACCTACCAGATGATAAAAACGAAAGAATGCAAGATGTCGTCGATGATGACACTCAACGCGCTCTCGCCAAAGTCCTGGGGAAACTCAGGAAGAAGTAAATCACCGCTGCGGGGACGCCCCACTCCCCGCAGCTTCTTTTTCACTACGCCAGCATAAAACCACAACCACACACACATAAGAGAGGAATACAGATATGCCCATGCAGATAGCCTTAAATAATACCCACAGCCAAGAACTAATCGAAGCTGCCCACCGTTGCTCTCTCCCCCCAGAGAAGTTAGCGGCTCTGTTTGTCGAAGACGGTCTCGCGTTGTATCGTAGAGAACCCAATGAATTCAGAGGCACCCTTGACGGAGAAGCTGAGTAATCTTCGCAACCCGAAGCTGATCCGCTCATTCGCCAGCGACCCCGAGCTTGAAGACCGCCTGAAAAAGGAGTCAGAGAGTTCGGGGCGCTCAATGAGCGCGGTCATACGTAAGGCTTTGCGTAACTTCTTCGGGCTCTAGATAATAACTCCACATGACCACCATGACGATCGAGTGCGCCTCATTCAGGGCGACACCGATAGGAGAAGGTCGGGTCCGACTAGAAATAGCCGAGCCCGCGCAACCGCGCAAAGCGGTCTATAGTGCCGGCGAGGCTGTCGCCCGGCTGAGTGAACTTTTAGGTAAACCTTTCACTTACGCTTCGTTGAACTACTGGCGAAAACAGGGTCTCCCCTTCGTCCGGCTCGGGGACAAGAAGATCGTCTACAACGACGATGATCTCGTGCTGTGGGCGCAAGGCCGACTGGGGAGCGCGTTGCCGTGAACTCGCGGCAGAAAGGCAAACGGGTCGAGCGGCTCTGGCGGGATCAACTCCGCGAGGCCGGATTCCTCAAGGCTTTCCGCGGTCAGCAGTATTGCGGTGCCGCAGGCAATGCCGATGTGGTTTGTCCTGAATTGCCTTCAATGCACTTCGAAGTGAAAGGGGTGCAGAATCTCAACGTGCTCAACGCGATGAAGCAGGCGATTGCCGATAGCGGCACGAAGACGCCGGTCGTCGCGCACAAGAAAAACGGCGAGCCGTGGTTAGTCACGATGCTCGCCGCTGATTGGTTGGAACTCGTAAAGGAGTCCGACCGCGTGGTTAGCGAATGTCCAGAAGATCGCCAAGCAAACTCTCCGACGACATGCGACGGCGTTCCGACATGCGACGAGACATGCGCTCCAGCTTCATGTCATCCGACTCTGTGACATACAGGATATTGCCCTGCCTCTGGACCCAGACGATTTGGTTATTCCCGCTCGGGTCGACGATATAGGAAACCTCTCCGGCCCATGCACTTCCAGCTAACAAACTTGCTACGACTACTGAGTTAATAATTTTCATCATATTTTTAGACGTTATGCCCACCAAGACGTTCAACCTTTTTCCCTACCAGAAGGAAGCAGTCGACCGCCACCTCAAAATCCTCGACTCTGTCGGATCGTCACTCGACGGGACAGGGTGCGGGGGAGGAAAGACAGTCATTGCCAGTAGTGTAGCGGCTCGGTTCGCTTTGCCCATTGGGGTGATCGCCCCAAAGTCGGTCCTCTCGAAATGGACAGATACCCTGTCCAGCTTCGGGGTCGATCCGCTCTTCGTCCTGAACCCAGAAAAGTTACGGAACGGGAACACGCCCTGGCTCAAAAAGGTCTCCAAAGGAGGAAAGAAGTTTGCCTACGAGTGGCAGGTTCCCGCTCGGTGTCTCTTCATATTCGATGAGGTTCACATGTTCGGAGCCTACAACTCGCAGAACGGGAAGATGCTGGAGGCCGCGGCGGGGAACTATGTCCTCATGCTTTCGGCCACGGCGGCAGAAAATCCCCTCCGGATGAAGGCGATCGGGGTGAATCTCCGGCTCTTCACCTCCGGCTACTTTTGGAAGTGGGTCCGTGAGATGGGGGCCGAAGAATCACGCTGGGGTGGCATCGAATGGAATCCCAAACTACCGGCCAACAAGGTCGCAATGGAACGGCTGCACCATTCGGTATTCGCGAACAGAGGATACCGCGTTTCCGAGGAAACACTCAGGGAGCAGTTGCCGGAACTGATGACCGAGGATGACCCGCTGTGGTTGAGTCCGAAGGACAAGGCGACGATCAAGGAACTCTATGACGAGATGGCCGATCCGGATGATCCTGGTGGGGTCAAAAACCTGCGGCAACGTCAGGCGATCGAACTGGTCAAAGTGCCCTACATCGTCGAACGGGCGAAGGAGATCGTCGAGTCCGGTGGCTCGGTCGTCCTCTTTTTGAATTTCCATGAAAGCATCGACACAGCGAAAAAGCAGTTCCCCGAGGCAGAAGTCATCGACGGCCGCGTCCCCCAAACTGAGAGAAAAAAGACCCAAGATTCCTTTCAAAGGAACGACCTCCGGGCCGTCATCGTGCAGATCGCAGCCGGTGGACAGTCCATCGACCTTCACGATCTGGACGGACGTTACCCGCGAGTTGCTCTGCTATGTCCGCAGTTTTCCGGAACCGTCGAGGAACAGGCGGTGGGTCGTATTTGCAGGGTCGGTGCCAAGTCCCGTGCGCTGGCCATCCGACTCTTTGCTGGCGGCACCGTTGAGCAAGCTGCGTTGAAATTGACCGCCGAAAAACGTGAAAATGTGGCGATCTTAAACCGCGGAGAAAATAATTTGAACGAAAGTAAATGGGGTGATGTCTCTACTTCCATGCCCGCTGAAATAACTCCACAACCCGAAGAAAAAGAGCACAGCGAGCACTCCCCTTCGAGCCTCAAAGAGAAGGCCAAGTGCCCCGGTTTTCGCAACGACCAGACCCGCGACAAGAGCGCAGCGAACCGCGGAACTCTCGGGCACCTCGCGGTGGAGAAAGAAAATCTCGATGTCATCCCGCCAGATGACCCGAAGCTGCGGGAAGCGGCCGACCAGTGCCTCAAATACTTAGCATCGCTCCGCAAACAAGTCGGCCCGCACAAGGAGCTTCGGGAGCAAAAATATTACATGCAGGACCAGTTCGGTCATGTCGACCACATCATCCTACACGGCGACAAAGCCGAGTTGATTGATTACAAATTTGCCTTCGGTGAATACGTCGCCGATTCACCGCAATTCTGGGCGTATGCCGTCGGCCTCTGGGACGCTCATCCGGAGGTCAGTGAAATAACTGTGCATGTGCTTTTGCCCTTTCGCGGGGTCATCGACAAGGAGACGTGGTCTCGGGAAAAAGACTATGAGCGTCTCTCCGCGCAAATCACCGCCATTATAGCTGCTGCTAGGCGGGATGACCCCGCGACCTATTTAACCGGATCGCATTGCGCTTGGTGCGCGAAACAGGCGAGTTGCCCGAAGTTGTCGTCACTCGCACTGACGATCGCCACCCAATACAAGGCCGACGAACTCGCACTGCCGGCGCAATACGATCCGGCGAACATCGCCGACCCGCACGTTATTGCGCTCGCCAAACGGGCCGCGCCGATTATGAAGTCGTGGGCTGAGAAGGTCGATCAACGTGCCCTTCAAATGCGACTCGAAGAGGGTATCGAGATCCCAGGCTACGAACTGGCCGAACGTGCCCTCCCCTTCAAGGTCACCGACGCCCAGAAAGCGTGGGACGTGGTCCGCGACCGGATCAGCCCCGAGGCATTCGCCGCCTGCGCCGAAGTCTCCATCGGTGCGCTAGAGAAAGCCATCGCCCGCACCGCACCCCGCGGTGAGATGAAACGGGCCAAAGACAACCTTCGTGACGCATTGGTTGACGCCGATGCGGCCCGCTCAGAGGGAGCGTATCACTACCTCAAGAAACAGAAATAATAACTCCATCACTATATATGGGAAAAGTATCATTCGAAGAGGCCGTTGAGGCTACAGTCATCGAGGAGAGCAGCGCCATCGCGGTTCGTCCCGAAACACAGGTCGCCATCATCGGCGAAGCGCCGGAAAAAGGAATCTTTGGCGAGTTCGGCAGTGACGACATCAAGTTGCCGCGCCTGAATCTCGTCAACAAAGTTGGCGATCTCTCCAACCTCTTCACGCCCGGAGCGTGGGTTCTCAAGAAAGAGCACCAGCTTACCGATGTCGTGAAAGGTGAAGCTGGCTCGCTCAAGGTCATCGCGGTCCGACTTAAGGTGGAATACCAAGAGTCCCTCCCCTACGACCCGAACGTCCGTCCTCGCGTCTTCGCGACGGCCGAGCAAGTTCGTATGAACGGCGGTCGTGTCGCCTACGGCCGCGGTGAAGGCATCTTTGCCAAAGTCGGGCACATCGAGTTCCTGATCGAGAAACCCGAGAAGCTCAGTGAGGAAGCGTCCTCCGAGTTCTTCTACTTGCTCGGAGACAAGGAATACGCTCGCGTCCTCTACACGGCGTCCTCCACCGCTTACGCGGAGACGGCTCAGATCCTCTACTCGGATTACCGCGTCGGGCATTTGAACAAGACCGGCCTCATGGGCGGGTTCTATCTGCTCGGGGCGAAGACCAAGACCGGAGACAAGGGCTCCTGGTGGGTGCCGTCCCTCAAGACGGCCGGCGAAGTGCCGGAGGCAGTTCAGGCGGAAATCAAAAGCCTCATCTAATGGGCTACCAGAATCTCCGCTTCCATACCCCGAAGCAGTTGAAAGACGACGGGTATGTCAGCTTGGCGGGTCACTACTCACCCAAGCAAGAGGATTGGCTGTTGCGTGTCGTGTCTGACGCGAGGCGTAACAACAAAGACGTGGCCTTCAGCGGAGATTGCTACTCCGTCGAAGTCTGGCAACGAAGCAAACGCTAAATGAATTTCCCCGGAGAGGGTCTTGTTGGGGCGCTTTGGTTGGCGTCCCTGTGTTCTCCCTCTCCGGGGACTTCTTCAAAATAATTTTTATGACTACTGAAACTATTACCTACGACCCGAAAGCCTTCGAACTCGATGCCGAAGGATTGATGGACAAAACCGCCGAAGCTCTCGGCATCAAAACCGACATGGGACGTAAAGCGTTCCGTGCCTTTTGCGAATCTGCTGTTCTCCTCGACTCCAAACAGCGCGACTACGGCAGCGCGAACATCTCCGCCTTCGGCGAGAAGGGAATCATCGTCCGGATGAATGATAAGGTCGAGCGCCTCAAGACGCTCGTCTGGAAGGACAAGTCGCCAGAGCACGAGAAGGTTTCCGACACTTGGTTGGATATCGCGAATTACGGGATCATCGGCCTCCTCTGCCACCGGAAGGAGTGGAAATGACCGCACGTCGATTCTGTTCCGTCATGGCGATGGCTGTCACCACCGCCGTGGTTGTCGGGTTTGGCTCCGCCTATCTGGAGGTTCATAAGCGCCACCAGATGTCGGAAGAACTCGCGCAATGGGAGTTACAGGAGTGGAAGGAAAATCTGCTGACCGAGCGCCAGCGTGAATTTGTCGGGGGGATCAAATGACCGCGGCCATCGGACTATTCTTCTCGTGGCTAGGACTTCTCGGGTTCGGCGCATGGCTCGCTGCTAAAGGAGGGGACGCAAAGTGAGGACTTACCAAATCGTCATCGATGAGGACGTTCCACTCGCGGACAAGAAGCCCGGTGAACAGTCGCGGTATCAACACCCGCTGTCGTGGCTTTTATCCAAGCTCAACGTCGGCGACTCGTTCGTCTATCCGGCTTCGACTTGTGAAGGCTTCAATGGGCTGCGGTCCATTGCCTCAAGCACTGGCCGTCGCTCCGGTAAGAAGTTCGCGACTAGACTCGTCACTGACGGAGAGGGCGTTGATCGCCTTCGTTTCTGGAGGACAGCATGAGCGCCGGCTGGTTTCTCATCGGTCTCGCCGTCGGCATTATGCTCGGCGGACTCGCAACCTACGGAGCCATCTTCGCATGGGCGATGGGCTATAAGCTACGGGAGGATCAAAATGCCGAGTGACCCAGATCAGGACCGCGACGAAGCGCAAGGCATGGACGCTGAAGAAGCTCACTACTGGGCCAGACGCAACGACCCAATGGAACAATACTGCGAGTATTGCGAAGGCTTCTACGGAGAGTGTGACTGCGAAGAAGAACGTGAAGCGGATCGCAAGGCGGAAGAGGAGGAGGAGGAATGAGTTGTGAAGACCGATTTTATATCCGGCTGCATGACAAAACGCGCCTACCTGACCGAGGAGCAGGCACGGTTTCCCGGGCAAGACATCTATCTCTGCCTGTATTGCGGAAACTGGCACCGGACAACTCCGAAATCCAAAAAGCGAAAATTCACAAAGCAGCAACGGCAAAAATACTATGAACGCAGAATACACCATCGGGCGCATCAACTTCGGGCCGCGTGATTCTTTCACAACGCTTGGGCAGTTGATTGACGAAATCGCCGCCCAAGAGGAACTGGTCGATGACCTTTGCCTCTTTGCTGGAGACCTTCTCACCGAGATCGAGTGGCTACGCTCACAGCTTCCACCGCCGGCAGCGTTCGACCCCACGCGACCATGCTACGAACTATGACAACGACTTTACTGGGGGACTGCACAATTAAAACACAAACAACTCCGCTGGGGGGCGGGGTTTGCGCGAAAAACGCAGTCTCCCAGTGCTCTTCCGTAGCAATCGACTTCGAGAGCTACTACGACACCGACACCTCAGTCACCACGATGGGGGCATGGCACTACGCCCGCGCTACCGACATTTACATGGTAAGCATGTATTTCGACGACGGGGATGCCTATGTCGGATCACCCTTCGACGCGCCGTGGGACGAGTGCGACGGGCTCAACTGGATCATGCACAACGCTGCCTTCGACCTGACGCTCTTCGACGCGCTCGTCGAGTCCGGCACGGTGCCTCCAGTGAAGCCTCGCTTCGTCTTCGATACAGCCGACCTCGCGGCCTATCTAGGCTACCCCAGGAGTCTGGCCCAAGCCTCGGCCGAACTGCTCAAAATCAAAATCAAGAAAGACACCCGAACCAATATGAAAGGGATGATATGGACAAAGGACTAATGCGCGTATTCACCGCGATCAGCGGATGGCAGACACCGGAGGATTTCGGTCACGACAACGATGGCTACGTCACCTTCGAACCCGATCCGAAAACCCAACGCAAGTCGGCTTTCTTCTGGAAAGCAGACATGTCTCACGAGCATCTCAACGCCATGTGGCTGAGTGACCAGACCTTCGTAAGACGATGAGCTACGGACTGAAAGACGGGTCTGTCGTGCAACGAACAGCCACCAACCAAGCAAAACAACGCCAAGGTATGCCGAAGATCGAGCGCCTCGTGAAGCAGGGCCGGCTCATCCCAATCATCGCGAAGTCGGGAGACGACCTGGCCCTGATCGGCTACCGCCGCAAGACAACCAGCCGGAAAGCGGGACAGCGGCCGATCCTCCTACCAAGACCCTTTGTATTGAAGAAACCCGATGCCTAAGAGCCCTTACATGACCAACGACTTCAAAAAAGAAGTCGCCCGCTACGCGCTCCATGACGCGAAGGCCACCTTCATGCTCTGGAAGGAGCATGGCCATAAGATGCCCGACCATGAGTGGCGGATCTCGGCTATGACGCGCCGGATGGGAATGCGCGGGGTGCCAGTCAACATGGAGAAGCTCAAGGCCGCGGAAGCCAAGCTCATCGAGGAGAAGCGCCGGACCGAGGCTCTTCTTCCTTGGATCGGTGGTGAATATCCTCCCCTCTCCCTGCAAGCGATCCGCGACCAGTGCGAGAAGGAAGGTATCCGCTCACCGAAGTCCTTTGCGGAGAAAGATCCCGAGGGTGCGGCATGGGAAGCGGAGTTCGCCGACAAGTTTCCGTGGGTTCGCGCTGTGCGCGACTACCGTAAGGCCAACAAACATTTGAAGACCGTGCAGGCGATGATTGCCCGGACGCGGCCCGACGGTCGGATGGGCTACGAGCTTAAATACTTCGGTGCCACAACCGGACGGGATAGCGGAGGGGGCGGCTGGAACGCCCAGAATATCCCCAAAGGAGAAGTGGCCGGCGTGGATATCCGCAACCTCATCGAGGCTCCCGCGGGGAATACACTCGTCATCTGCGATCTTGCCCAGATCGAAGCACGCTGCCTCCCCTACCTCGCGGGCGACAAGGATCTCCTCAAACTGATCGCCTCCGGTATCGACATCTACGAGGCGCACGCCAGGGCGACGATGGGATACAACGACCCCCGCCCACTCAAGGAAGTGGATCCGAAGATGCGCTTTCTCGCCAAGGCCCGTGTGCTTGGTCTTGGTTATGGCTGCGGTGCGGCGAAGTTCCAACTCGTCGCCAAGATGCTGGCCGGACTCGACATATCTTTCGAGGAATCGCAACAAATTGTGCAGTCCTACCGCGAGTCGTCTCCGAAGATCACCGCACTGTGGGCCAAGCTCGATCGTGCGCTCCGCATCGCCACCGACCCAAACGACAAGACTTTGGAAATTCCCCTACCCTCCGGACGAGAACTCGTTTACCGCGACGTTCGGCGCATCACCGGCAACATCGTCGCCAAGCTCCCGAGACTCGGGAAGCTCATGGACGTAAAGCTGTATGGGGGCTTGCTGGCGGAAAATGCCACGCAGGCGCTTGCCCGTGATGTCTTCATGGACCGCTGCATGGCACTGGAAGACGCTGGTTATGAAATCCTCATGCGTATCCACGATGAAGTCGTCGTCCTCGTCGATGAATATGACGCCGAAGATCACCGCCAAGTGATCGAAGAAATCATGTCGACCCCACCAATTTGGGCCTCGGACCTCCCGCTGGGAGCCGAAGCCATCGTATCCAAACATTACCGTAAATAATAACTCCACCACTCAATATGTCACCTACACCTGAAGAACTCGGACTCAACCCCTGCCCAACCTCCGGCCAAGGATGCCACACATGGATGTTCGGCGCAGCGCACGCGCTGGTTGCTAACGCCTATGACGATGCCTTCATCGAGCAATGGATCACGCACCACCTCCAGCGTGACCCACAGCCACGCGAGATCGTCGACACGCTCGCCAACGTCCGCGCCGAGGCCGAGGGTCTCATCGAGCCGCGCCCGAAGGTTTCACTGAAGCGCGAGAAGGATGAGGATCGTCTGACCGAACTGACCAAAGAAGGCCCGCTCTCGATCGAGGATTTCAAAGCCTCCTCACCCATCCCGACAGCCGATGTCTCGACCTCCGAGTTCCTCCGTCGTCTCTACGGCGGCAAGCATAACATCGTTTTCGTCGATCAGCAGACTCAGGGGAAGCTGGTGTGGCACGACAAGGTGCCGGATCTGGCCGTCGATCAAATCATCGCCAACAACACAGAGGGCGCATGGATCATGGTCAATCCGGTCGACGGTCAATTCAAAGCGATCGAGCGCCTCGGCAAGAAGTCCCGCCGGGCCGAAGAGAATCTCGTGGCCTACGAATACCTCCTCATCGAATCCGACTCGGTCGATCTCGAACTATGGCTACGTGTGCTCTCCAATCTCAACCTCCCGATCGTCTCGGTCACGACCTCCGGCTCGAAGTCGGCTCACGCTCTCGTCCGCGTAAATACTAAAAACCGTGCCGAGTATCTGGAGAAAGCCTCCGAGATTGCCGATGTCCTCGTCCCGCTCGGTGCCGATCCCGCTGCCATGTCGGCCGTGCGCCTGACTCGTGTGCCAGGGTGCATGAGGAAAGACACCGGAAAGGCACAGACCCTCATCTACTTCAACCCGGAGGCTGGGCGCGTGAACCCGTCGAAATCCACGGGTTTAGAAGGAGGGGGTCAAATTGCCGCCCCCCTTACCGAGGACCGCACAAATGACGCTTTAGCCGCCGAAAACGGGGATAGCACCTCACCAGAGGTGTCCAAACCGTCCACCAATGCGAACAAGAGCGGACAGTTTGACGACATATATTACGACGGCAAAACCTTCTTTATGAAAGCCGACGACGGGATTTGGCGATACGAAATGGTCGCGATGCTGTCCAGCGAACTCAAATGCCGCGGGTTCAGTGACCGCGCCCCGAAGGGTGCCGCCATGTCACCGATGGACCGCGCCAAAGCCTTCATTCGCGAACACCGTCGCGTGGACGGTGCAGGACCGTCGCTCTACAACAAGAACGAACTTTGGTTCGAAGGCGGCAAGAAATACCTCAACACCGCCAAGAACGTCCATATCGTCAAAGCGGCCGAGACCGCCGGGGCTTGGGGCGAAGGCTTCCCACGCTACGCGGCCATCCTCGACAACGTCTTCGCCTCCGATGAATACCGCGACATCTTCCTCGCGTGGTTCAAACGGTTCTACGAATCCGCGGAACGTGGCAAACTCTGCATGGGCCAAGCCATGATCCTGGTCGGTCCGGTCCACTGCTATAAGACCTTCTTCATCGAGAAGTTCCTCAAGCCCGCAATGGGCGGCTACGCGGATCTCTCCTCGATCGTCTCGGGCGAAGGCAACGGATTCAACGCCGACCTCTTCCAGTCGCCACTGGCCATCATCGATGACTCTCGTGCCGCGGAATCCGAGGCGCAACTCAACCGCTACGCGAGCGCAATCAAGAAGCTCGTCGCCCACGGCACCCATAAATACCACGAGAAATACCTGACCCCCATCATGGTCGAGTGGCGCGGCCGTGTGGTCATCGCAGCCAACGACGATCCGGTGTCAATCAAGGCCGTGCCGGCGCTCAACATCTCGAATGAGGACAAGATCATCGCGCTGGCTATGAGAACCTTCGAGGAAGGCCCGACGGTCGATGAACTCAAGGACGTGGAATCCGAACTCCCCGCCCTCCTCGCTTGGCTCAAGGCGTGGGATATCCCACCGAAATACATCGACGCAGCCAACCGCTACTTCATCCGTAGCTACATCGCCCAAGAAGTGCGCGAGAAGATCGAAGCCTCAAGCCGCACCGCCGAATTGCGCGACACGCTCAACGCTTGGTGGGAGCGCCGTGGCACCGACGAACCGTGGGAAGGAACCGCGGTCGAACTGCACCAATCCTTCAACGATGTCTTCGACAACGTCTCCCTGACCCGTGAGTGGCCGGTTCGCGTCCTCGGACGCCGCCTCGCCGAACTCCAGACCCAAGGTGACCCGAACGTCGAGTTGATCGCCAAACGCTGCGGCAAGGCCAAGCTCCACAAATACCGGCTGACCAAGCCGACCCCGGAGACGGCGGAGCCGGAGTCGAATGATCCATTTTAATCATGGCGGTGCGGCGTGGAAGGACACGCGGCCGGACAGCGGAGCGTCACAAAATAACACGAGAATATGTGACAAAAGCAGGTGTCGAGTCCTGCCACCGCCGCCTAAAATATGAACGCCAAGTGGACCGCGAGGTTTATTAACTTAGCCGCACACGTTGCCGGCTGGTCAAAAGACTCGACCCAAGTCGGCGCGGTTATTATCCGACCCGACCGCTCGGTGGCCAGCGTAGGCTTCAACGGCCTCCCCAGGGCCGTTTCCGACGATCCGGCACGATTGGCCGACCGAGACCAGAAACTCCTCTACACAGTCCACGCAGAGCTTAACGCGATCCTTGCTGCCCGCGAGCCGCTCCACGGTTGCTCAATCGTGGTCTACCCCTTCCAACCATGCGCTCAGTGCGCCGCCGCCATCATCCAGGCGGGGATCACTGAAGTCATCTGCCCCACAGTGCCCGACGCCTGCAGGTGGGCTGACTCGTTCCATGCAGCACGCACCATGTTCCATGAAGCGGGCTGCGTGGTCCGGTGGATCTGACCGCGGAGTAGCTTTTGCGCAGCAGTTCAAGGTTGGCTTGAACAAAGCGGCCTTTTGGTATGCTCCGGTGGGTCTAGGCAACCTGTCGACGGCTTCGACATGACAGGGTTCATGTGTCGAAATACGGGCTACAGAGGAACATGATACAGGGCTACAGCCTGCAGGGGAACTGGGGAACTCATGTTCTTAGTTCCACCCTAAGTTCCCAAGGGTAAGTGGTTCATGGTTAGGGGTTTAGGGTAAAAGGGAACTGAGGAACTCATTTTGGGGGGTAGAGGCATGGTGGTTTTCGGGGGACTGGGGTGCCGCCCCCGGCGACCGTGGGGGGAGAACTTACGGGGTATATATACTTTTTCTTTAAGAAAAGATATAGGGGTAAGTTCCTCAGTTCCCGTTTGTCGTAAGTATACTGTAAATCAGCGACTTAACCTCGGGAACTCAGGGTGGGAACTTAGGGGAACTGACAAGTGAGTTCCCACCTAATCGGCCGAAATCGAGCCTTTAAGGCTGTCCGAACATTGTTATATACAGAAACCCGAGGTTCGCTGCGGCATAACCTGCGAAGGCTATCGCAAGTCCTACATTACCCTCTCGATACCAGCCGGCCGCGGTAATGAGATAAAGCAGTGTCGTTATCAGTAGAGGCCAGAAGGTCATTCGTAAAGGTTGAGCCCTCGGTCATCAAGGATCCCAGAGATGCGCTCTTGGACGGCCTCCAAGATGCGGTATTCCTCGGCCGAGTGGTCGACGTGCTTGATCTGGTTCCGGAGGTAGTCCGAGAGGTCTGACACCGCCCACTTCCAATCGGAGCCCTTTCGGGCGTCGGTCAAGGCCTCGTCGTCTTGGGGTAGGTTGAACTCCAGGGTGGCTTTCATAAAGAGGAGGCGGGGCCGGGTTTTAGCCGCATCGGGCTGCTTTCGGCGCACCATACGGTGACACAGGCAGCACCCCGCCGGTATTACTATAGCACTTGGCCTGATCCGTGCTTTATTACGCGCCGATGAAAGGAGGTGAATGTGTATGTATCGATCGAACGATCTTGGCTTGGTCTACGGACCCTACGGCGGGCTTGGATACTTCGAGCGGGGTGACCTGAAGGCTGTCGTGACTTCTTTCCGGTGGCGTCGTTTCCTGAAGTATCTGTGTTCGCTTCTCTAACGCGCCAGGGGGAGTTCCGTCCGATCCGGCTCTCCCCTCCCCTAAAAGTTAATAATTCTAAAAACGGGCAAAAAATTTAGAACCCATTATTTATATTATCATACAGTGGCGCGGCTGGGTCGAGGGGGACAGTGGTGGGTTGGGTGGTGGTGTTCACGGATTCGGATTCCGTGTGCTCTACACTGTTAGCGGGTAGGTTTCGACCCGATTCTGACCAGACCTCACCTTGCACAATATCATCATAAGCACCTGATTTTGAGCCTATTGCGCCCAAGATGGCGATGTTTACTTGGTTCCGGTCTTCCTCTCTGTCCAAGCCTACTGATTTGCCAGCAATCTCTGTCGCAATCTTGATCTTGTCTGCTTTGTTAATTAGTTGATCTTCAGAGAGTTGCGAAGCTGCAAGGGTCATTCGATCACCTATGAGATGGATGCGCTCTCGGATTGTCTCTCGTCTCTCTGTCCAGATGTCCCTTGCGATTGCTACGCTTTCCTCTCTCGCCTTCTCATTCGTTTTCTTTTCCCCTTGCAATATCTCATGCCACTTCTCTCTGTAAATCCTTGAATTCAAGGTGCTTATCTTGATTGCAAACTTATTCGCTAACGTCAAAGGTTCGACTCCTTGAAGGTAGAGTCCGCGAATTGCTTGCCAGTCTACAGAAAGGGGCGGTCTGGGCATCCGTAATAATCGCACATTTTCCCCTCTCCTAACAGAGTAAATCGCGCTGCTGGTCACTTATTAATGAACCGGAAAGGGCAGCAAGACGCTGTCCGATCACCGGACAACAACCAAACAGAAAGAAAGATCAGTATATGAAAAAGAACCACATCACCATCAGCATCAACTACCGCGTGGCAGAAACGAAGGACAGCGTGAACGATGCAATCGCTCGCGAGATCCATCAAATCGAAACCCTGACCCAAGCGGCGACAATGCAACGCGAAACGCTTTGCGCGTTCATCAAGGACAATCGCGAAGCGATCGACGTTGCAGAGGTCACGGCCACGCTCAAGGCGAATGGCTACGCGAAACAGCGCATCAGTGAGTTGCTCCAATCCTACGGCATCACTCGTCGCGCCAAGTCGAAGAGCCGTGCAGAGGCCAGCGAGAAGATCGACGCCATGCTTCCCAAGGCGGAAGCCGCGCTGCTCAAACTCGTAGGCGGAGACAAGAAGCTGTATCGCGCTGTCGTCGCTCGCTTGTTCCGCAAATAGTCCGGTGACCGGACAACGCGAACCCCGCAGCGTGAACCATGAACCATGCACCATGCAACGTCCGACCCGTTGCGGTGCATCATGTCCGAGGTGAGCAAAGTATCAGCGCAAGACGTTCCATCCGTCTTGCGTTGTCCCTTGCCCAATACGGCGAGACTTGTCCGGTGATCGGACAAGGAATCAAAACAGACAGATGAAACGAACCATCCACATCCTGTTGGCGAGTGCCAGCAAAACAGACTACAGACTTGACCGGACATCCGAGCGCAACGCTCGTGGTCTTTCGGTTGAGGAGAAGCGCAACGCTGCGGTCGATCTGATCGGCGGCAACGATTATCGGGCGGCGGCTAATCCGCTCACGTTCAACCCCTTTGCGGATTTGCTTCCCAAGGTGGCTCAACTCGGATAATAACTCCACACGATGAAACGGCCCACCCCGAATCAACTCGACGAATTGCTCTTCAGCTTCGCGGCCTTGTGCTTCGTTGCTGTCTGGCTCCTCATCGAGATCACCAAGTAATAACTCCACAACCTTGTCCGGAATTCCGGACATTTAGAAAGAGAGAAACAGTATGAGAAAAGTAACGAGAGAAGTGACTGACGCCTTCTTCAATCGGCGTCCCCGCAAGTGCGGCAATACCCGAACCGATGGCACGACGATCTGGCTGCATGGCAATGCGATTGCGCGTCATGCAGACAACGGCGACATCGAGATCACGTTGGCTGGATGGGACACTGTGACGACACGCGAACGGCTCAATGGAGTCGGACGCCGCGCATCGTTCTCGGTGTTCCGTGATCGGGGCGTGACCAAGGTCAACACTTACGACCGAGGCCACGACTTCGAGTTGGTATGGCATGACGCCATCGAGATGCCGCACGGCGAGTGGATCAACCCTCGCAAGTTCGTCGGTCAGTTCGCCGACAAGTAATAACTGTGCAAGCCGCACCGCCCCTTCCATGCGAGGGGGCGGATGGCTTGTTCAAACCGGACAGAGTTGTCCGATCACCGGACAAGCAACAACCAAACAACACATGAAAGGAAAGTTAGACCTATGAGTAATAACTCCACACTACAACTGGCCGAGGTCGCATCGAAGCCGATGCATCTCTCGGAGGATGGTCGGTATGCCTATTGGTATCTCCGCAACAACTGGGCGAAGTCCAAGGACAGTCCGGTCACGCTCGACTCGGCACCGAACTACTACGTCCTCAATTACGACGACAAGGCGGTGCTCAAGAGGGCTTATGAACGAGTCTATCGGCGTTACCGCGACGAGCGGGCCGAGCGTCAGCGTCGGCATCTGCGCGGCGTGGCTTCGGTCATCGTCGGATGTCTCCGGCATCGCAAGCTGTATCGTCGCACCTTCCGCAAGGATGGCGGCACGTTGCAGGATCTCATCGAGCGCATCCGCTGTCACTTCGGCAACGACTGGTTCGGATCTGCAAATCAGCGTGAGGTCGTCAAGGGAGTCGGTCAGTTCCTCAAGTCGATCGAGAAGTCCAAGATCAAGCAGATGCTCCCCGAGCCTCTGACTCCGGAGTATTGGGATCGGCTTCCGCTCTACGAGTGCAGTGGTGAGTTGGAAGCGACTGGCTTGCATGGTTACAAGACCACGCCGACCGGACGCAGCGTCAGCACCAACCGCATCCGCAGCTACCAGAAACCCTACTGGGATGTCGGTCGCGATGGCGGCGGTCAGCATGAGATCCGCTTCCGCATCACGCAGAAGTTGCCCGATGTCGCTTGCAACTTGGTCAGCAACCTCGGTTCGATCGAGCGCAACGGCGGTCACATCCACATCAACTGCAAACGTGCCGAGGACTACGGCCAAGCCGTCTACTACTCGTTGCGTTACCACTTGTCATGGTTCCGGTATCTTGCGCCGTTGACCCGCCGCCGCTCTCGTTGGTGTGCGGTCAACGCTTGCTGCGAGAATTGGGATGACGCCTTGGGTCGCAAGTATTCGGCGGTCAGTGCCGCCCAGTTCGAGCGACTCGGCACGATCGAAGTCCGCTTGTGGCCGACGAGTCGCAAGCCGAGCGAGTGGCGGATGCGTGCCGCCCTCATGCAAGCCATCGCCCGGTGGAGCGAGGACAACGTGACGCCCGAGGCGTCCGTCACCAACGAAACCGCGCCGCAAGCGTGGGCATCGTTCTATCGGTGGGCCGCGATCCATGAGCCGGAGACGCTCAAGGACATCATCAAAGCGATGAAGGCCAAAGTCCGCACCATCAACAACACCTCGCGCAGTGTTGACCGCTACGGGGCGGTCAAGTGCGACGAGTTCGTGCGTCAGTTCGACGCTTCCGACACGCGCTTGTCCGGCTACCGCCGGATGCCGCGCCAAGCCGTGACTGCCGTTTGCAGCACGGACGATCAGTGAACTAGTCCGATCACCGGACAAACAACATCAACCATAACGAAAGGAAACAAATACCATGTGTAAATTAGCAGGATGGACAGCGAGCAAAGCCTCGCCTTTGACCCGACACTCCGCCGACAAAGCCCTTGTCGCAGCGGCAGAAGCAATCGGCAGAACCGAGCGTCACGGCTTCGGTTTCGCCCAAGCCGGACCCAATGGTCTGCGCGGTCGCTATGTGAAACCCGATGACTTCCGCACGCTCGATGCGTTGCCCCAGTTGTCCAAGCTCGCGGGAGACGGCTTCTCCGCCTTCGCCGCCAGCAAGCGGTTCGAGCAGACCGGATACTACAACCGGATGAAGTCCACCATCGTCCACGGACGCACTGCAACGTGTGCCGTGAACCTTGGCAACACGCACCCGTTCCGGCATGACGGCTGGTCGTTGGCCCACAATGGCGTGGTCACTTGGCACGGCAAGCAGACCAAGCACCACAACAAGGCAACGTGCGATTCGCAGCACTTGCTCTATGCGTTGACCGACAACGCTGGCGATCCGGAGAAACAGCGGGAAGCCATGATGCACATCACGGGCTACGCTGCGTTCCTCGCCCTCGCCCCGAGCGGCAAGCTCATCGTCGCCGTCGATTCGATGGCGTCGTTGTATGCTGGCATCACCAAGAAAGGTCGCTGGATCTTCGGCACGAAGCCGGAGATTGTCGAAGCGATCGGCGATGCGTGGCGTTGCAAGTCGCTCGAAGCCTTCGCCATCGACGACTGGTCATGGTTGGAGTTCCCGAAGAACGGCGGCGATCCCAAGGTGAGTCGCTGGCTGCACGGCGACACGACCAGCCGCGAGTCGCAATACGCTTCGGCCAGCCTCGGTCGCAGCCTTGCCCCCATCGACACCTCATGGGCTTCCGGCCCCCGAGGTTCGCAGCCCAAGCTCTCGGAGTTCCGCTTCGAGAAGAAGTCCGAAGGTGCATACAGCACAGTCACAGTGCCGAGCGGAAAGTATGACGGCTTGGCCGCACGTTCCGAGGACATTGGTCTGACGCAGCACAACCTCGACGACGATCTGGCGACCTACGCCACGATGCGCGAGGTCGATCTGACGGCGGAAGAGGAACTCGAACAGTTGCAGGGTATGAGCAGCTTCATCCCGCAGAGCCAGCGTCTTCTCGACGGCATCGTGTAGTCCGGTCACCGGACAACTGACCTATGAGCAGGACACTACTCAAGCCGATCGAGACGGGCGGCACGATGATCCCGTGGCTGGATTACCGCATCATGCAGCATGAAGCGTGCATCGTGGAGCACTTCGATTGTGCCGATGCGGAGATGGAGCGTGCCTCGCACGCTCTCGACGAGAGGCAATTCGGTATTGCCAACGACCATGCCCGCAAGGCGTGGCGGAAACTGTGCGTCATGCTTGAGATGAGTAAGGCGCACAAGGAACTGAAGTGGGTGCAGCAGCATCCCAAACTCAACAACTAAAGAAAGGAAACTGAATATGAAAACATATCCACCATTCACCGACATCGAAGTAATCAAAGACAACATCCGCTTCGTTTGGGAGGACATCGGCGAGGGATGGAGCGGCGACTACAACGATGAAGATCCAGACGATACGCCGCTCTTGCGCTTCTCAATCGACTGGCGCGAAAACGCCAACAGCGATTGGGAGGGACTGGACGATGCGTCCTACTGCACAGGGCTACCCATCGACACCGACACCGACACGCTGTGCGAGTATGCCGACAGCATCATCGCCAGCTTGAGCAGCACGAAAGAAAAGCCCACCGGATACAAGCGCACCTTGGAGCGTTGGTCTTGGCTGGGGATCGAAGAAGCAAACCTACCACAGAAAGGAAACTGAATATGAAACCAAAATACAAAGTAATGTTCCCTGATTACGACGACACCCTTCCAGAGTTGGAAGGATTCAACGACTCGTCGTGGAGCCACGATGCGTGTCCGAGTATCGCACGAGAGATCGACGCGGGTGCTGTTCACCCGAAGACGCTCATGGTCTTCGTCGATTACAAAGACCCGTCACTACGCGAGAACGGCGACCAAGGGTTTCGCTATGCCGTAGTGCTGCTCACTCCTCACGCTGGTGAGAACGAGATGAAGACACTGCTTGCGACGAACGATTGGTCGGAAGTCGTGAAGCTAACTGAAGAAATCAAATGGGAGGTCAAATGAAAACATACCCGAAACAACTGCACACGTTCCCGAAGGACGAGTTCAAGAACCCTGATGGCCCAATGGTCGCATGGGTTTACAACGGCATCCACGATCCGGTGGAGCCGTATGCCAACTACATCATCGAGGAGACCGACAACGGCAAATATATGCTCGTCCTCGAGAACGACTCGTTCATCTCCGACAAACTCGCCGACCTCGAACCCCGCTTGTTTGCGTGGATGGAGAACGAAGGCGTCACACCGAAAACCACTATCACCAATGATTAGTCCGATCACCGGACAACGAAAGGAAAACACATGAAGAAATACACACGCAAAGGGCAGTCCGTTTACTACGAGATCAGCCCATGTTCCAATATGTATGCGGGCTACGGCTTGCAGTTGAAAGTCGCGCTCCGTAATGGCGCTTGTAATGCCGAGTCCGAGTTCCTGCGCGACAAGACCATCGACAAGGAGGACTTCAACAAGCGAGCCAAAGAGTTGCTTGCCGAGTTCATCGACGGCAAAGGCATCGCCAAGTTGGAGCGCAAGGAGAAGAGCTACGCCAAGCGGGCCGCAAAGTTCCAACGCGAGTGGGCCAAGATCGAAGCGAAGAAAGCCAAGGAGCAAGCGGCGTTGGATGCCAAGATGATCCGGCAGGGATACAAGCACCGCTTGTCTGCGTGGATTCATCCTTCGGAGGGTGACGACTACCAAGTGCAAGCGTATGCCACGACTGCGTTCACCAAGGACGACATCCGCGACATCCTCAAGGACTCCCGAGTGAAGAACGATTACGTCGTCACCGAACTAACCAAATAGAAAGGAACCAACATGACAACCGAAGAACTACACGAAGAACTCCGCAAGTGCGGGTTCTGCAAGATCGGGACTGGCGGGGGCTGCGATGCCCTCGTCACCCATCGATACCCCGAGTTCACCGACGAGAACTGGAACACCGAGATCATGCTCACCGCATTTGAGGATGCCAGCGTCCCCGAAGTCGGCGACCGGATCCATGTCAGCATCCGGCACATCAGCAATGAGAGGTCGGAGATCTGGCATATCGACGGCGATCCGGCAGACAACTCCACCCCGACTGTTCACTTTGTCTTGGACACGCCGGAACAAGTCTTGGCTTTTGCGCGAAGCGTTTCGTGCGAGGCCGCTTAACCAAACAGAAAGGAAACCACATGAACAAATCACTGATCCTTGAGTCGGCGGCGCACTTCAATGCGACCCACGACTACGACATCGAGGCGGCATTGCGCCTCTCTTCACTCGTCTTGCGTCACGCGCACCTCGTCCAGCTTGCCCGGAAAGAGCAAGCCGACCCGCAACTCACCCTACCCATCGAATTCGATGAGGCTTTGTAATAACCCCACACAAGAAAGGAACTAATATGATTATACCCACCGAAGTCACCAACTACCACCGCACCGACGAGCAACTCGAAGAGTTCATGCTCTTCTGCATTGCCGTGGCAGGGAAGAAATCAGACCTCGCAGCGACGAAGGTCAACGATCTGTTGACCTACCTCGGCAACCCGAGTCCGTTCGCCGAGTTGCGCCAGCACCGCAACCGGATCGGCGACATCATGCGCCACATCGGCCTCGGCCCTTACGAGGAACGGACGATCCCCGCAACGAGTGCCGTGCTCGACTTGGATCTGCGCGGCTGTTCGCTGCACGATCTACTGTCGATCCACGGCATCGGCCATAAGACGGCGCGGATGTTTCTGCTGCACAGCAGACCGCATCAGGAGTATGTCGTGCTCGACGTTCACATTCTGCGTTGGCTCCGCAAGGTCGCCAAGCTGCGCGGCATTCCAGCAACCACACCCGACAAGCTGTCGCCGAAATACTTGAACATCGAGGCACGGGCCAAGCGCAAGGTGCGCGAGATGTTCCCTGCCATGACGTTTGCCGAGTTCGACTTGGCAACGTGGAAGCAGATGAGCGGGAGGAACTGATGGAACCGATCACGCTCAACATTGCGGGGGAGAAAGTGCGCGTCTTGTTCGACGGCGAACGAGTGACGAGTTCCGAATTCCCCGATCAACCAATCGACTACACAGCACCATGCGGGATGCACATCACGCAAGAGATGCTGGTGCAAGTCTGCAACAACAAACGAAAGGAAATGGAACCATGAGACTGCAACTATTCGAGCGCAGCGTCTACGGACGCCAGAGCATCTATCCGACCGGACACCTTGGCCCTTATGTCCAACGTCTGACCGGAAAGACCACCATCGATCATCGCGACCTCGACGCGCTGACCGAGTTAGGCATCGACATCGAGTGGGTCAAAGACCCGAACAACCAACACGACAAATAGAAAGGAACATCAATATGGGAATACAGGGAAACCGACTGGCCGACATTCAGCAGTGCTACTTCGACGTATGCGATCTACTCAACGGACAGTCATATAAAGACATCGGCTACGACTCCCGCAGGGAAATGCTGGAGGAGTTCAAAGAACGCCTCTCCGACATTGAGGATGCTTACAAAGAAGCAGTCGGCATTGAGGATTAAACAACCAACAACGAAAGGAAACCAAAACCATGATTGAGATCGACACCGAATCCACCCTCTACGTCTGCACCGATGGTTCGAACGCCGAGGTTCACATCCTTGCCCCCAACGGCAAGGCATACACCCACACCGAGCATCTGCGCTTGGACGACCCTGACCCCTACGGGCCTCACGGCAACGATGCGGCGGTCTTCAAGCTCCTGTGCGAGTCGGACATGGAGCATCACACGTTCGACCTATGAACCCTGAACCGAGTTACGAGTGCGTGTGCTGCGAGAAGCAACACACCAATGAGTTCTCGCTGACCTGTCGCGATTGCGACTCGGAGCGTGAGTGCGGCGACCTGGAGTTGCCGGCGGAGTGTCAGGATTAAACAACCAACGAAAGGAACCCAATGAAACCAACATCCGAAATGATTAACCAACTTAAGCTCGCCGCCGAGGCTGCATCGTTCTATTGCAGCAATCCGGCGGACGCGATCCAAGTAGAGAACGGCCTCGACCTCATCGACGAGGATGTCGTTCCAGGCATCTACGAAGTCGAGAAGCGTCACAAGAAACTCTGCAACGTGCTGCGTGAAGCCCTCGCGTGGTGCAAGCAGGATGCCACCAATGAGGATTGTTTCCCGTCACAGGATATGCTCGACGCCCGAGTCCATGTCCTCACCGAGGCGATCAAGTTGGCGAAGCAGTAATAAACCCACAACAAGAAAGGAACCAATACTAATGACTACACTCAACCAACCCTGTCCTGAATGCGGACGCGAAGATGGCGGCAAGTGGAAATACCCCTGCCCTTCCGACGACTGCGTTCTTCACGGCAATCGCGAAGACCGAGCCTTCGCCCATGTTGAAGCGAGCGACAACAACTGCTCCTTCCTCTGCAATGAGGATGGATTGGATATTGCCACGCTGCATCGGGTTCGTCCCGACGAAGTCTCCGACACCGACCACAAGGCTGCCTGCCTCTCCGACAAGGGATGGCAAGCGACAGTCAACTTGGTTGCTGCTGCACCGGCGATGCTCGACGCACTGCGCTTGGCCCTGACTTGTCTCGATGCCGCTGCTGATGGGCGGCTGGAAGATGTGAAGGATGAGATCGGAGGCACGGCCAACATCGTCGACGAGGCTATCGCCCGTGCGACCAAATCATAAACCCATAATAAGAAAGGAACTAAACACCGTGAGTAGCAAATACGAAACGACAACCAAGGAAACTGAAGACGGACTCCTGCTTGAGTATAAACTCATCGACAACATCGAGGAGTATGTGGATGTGGACATCTACGTCACACTCCCGAGTTGGGAGCAATACCTCGTCAGGGTCTACAAAGAGGTCGGCGAAGACGACATACCCGAGCCGTATTACCGATATGCCAAAGGCCCGAGCTTCGATTTCGGGGATGATGTCAGACCGCCGAAGAGAGTTAAGGATGCAGTGTCCTCCGTTCTATCGGACATCCACGACCTACTTCGATGTGAAGAGGTGAGGCGTGCGTCCAAGTAATAAAACCATAACAGAAAGGAAACATACACATGAAGAAAGAATACAGAGTCCATATCCCCGCAGTCATCGCCCTCGATGTCGCAGCGGAATCCGAAGAACAAGCCAAGCGCATCGCCGCTGCGGCGGTCTACACGCCAGTCTCCAACCTCTTGGAGAGCACAGACGGCGAGACCATAGACGCCCTGCATGGTGCGGGGGTCTACATCTGGTCTGATGGAGAGGGATGCTCCGGCGTTCTCGACGGCAGTAAGGCCGAGGTCGCTGACGAGCAAGAGGCTACTGATGAGCAGATCATCAGCCTCACAGACGCGGTGGAGAAACTCGCTGCGCTCATGGGCAACGAGAACGAACTCGCCGAGGCACTCAAATAACAACCAACCAGAAAGGAAACACCATATGAAATACCTAATCCGAGAAGTAGCCCACTACCACGTTGAAGCCGACTCCGCCGAGGAAGCGGAAGAGTTGTTCCTCAACGGCAACATCACCGAGTTCCCGTGCAGCATCGAAGAGCGGGACGTTTCAGAAATCGAACAATAACCAGAAAGGAACCAAGTAACATGAACCATGCAGCAACCGCCATGAAGCACCTCCATGAAGCAATGACGTTGGCATCCGAAGCCATTTATCTGGCTGACGCCTACGCCGGAGGAGATTCGGAAACTGCCAAGCAACTGTCGTCACTTTACGACAAGTTGGAAATCAAAGTCGGTGAACTCGAAGACAGTCTGTCTTCATCCAAATAGAAAGGAACCAAGTAACATGAACCTACGAACCAAGATCCTTGAAGCGGTGCAGCGTCACCCGATCAGCATCCGCTTCGTCACCATTCACCCGCTCGACCCCGAGGCTTGGGGCTGCAAGGAGGAGGCATACTGCGTCCACATCCTGACGCACAAGCACGACAACCCCGACTACGATCCGGTGGCCGGGCGGTGGGATCGCTGCATCGAGGACAAGAAAGACGCGGCCACGGCGGATGCCTTGGCGGCGGACATCGAAGCCTTGGGCAAGATCGGCGACCGCGAACTCCATAGCAACAACACGTTCTACACCCGACAAGTCTATGTCGGAGTAGAGTAATAACTCCATACACCAAATGAACCATGTGGATCCTACCATCACACACATCAGTCTATGCACCGGATATGGAGGTCTTGACCTCGGAATCCGTAGAGTCGTTGGCGAACGTCTGCGGACAGTCGCTTACAGTGAAATCGAAGCCTTCGCGTGCGAGTTACTTCTCTCGCGCATGGAGGGCGGGCAACTTGATGCGGCTCCGATCTGGCCTGATCTCCGCACTTTCCCTTGGGAAGAGTTCGCCGGAGTCTCGATCATCTCGGGCGGTTTTCCATGTCAGCCATTCAGTGCTGCCGGAGTCCGCGCCGGAGATGAAGACCCGAGACACCTCTTCCCCTTCATCCTCGACGGCATCCGCCGAGCACGACCTACCGCTGTTTTCTTGGAGAACGTCGAAGGCATCGTCTCGGCCAAGCTCAAGGGAGACGGGTGGAGCGACCCTGCCGGCACTCCGGTTCTGCTCCATGTCCTCCGAGAATTGGAGCGCGTGGGTTACCGAGCAGAGGCGGGACTATACTCGGCGTCAGTCGATGCGGGAGCGCCTCACCAACGACGCAGGGTCTTTATCCTGGCCCACCGCCTCGGCGCGGGACTCGAAGGGTGGCTACCAAGGGGGCCGCATACGGAACGGGAAGCTCTCGATGGACACCTTGGATGTGGCAGTCCAAGCCTATCGGGAGGGGGGCATCCTTGGCCCGCCCGTCCGGGCGAAGAGCAGCATGACTGGGAACCACCCCGAGTCTTGCTGGGCGACACCGAACGCGGGGGACGGCAAAGCTGGGATGGCGGTCGGCAGAAAGCAGAAGTCACTCGGGCAGGATGTGAGTCAGGCCGAGGGTGGCTATCTGGTGAAGGCCAAGCTGAATCCGAGGTTTTGCGAAGCCTTGATGGGACTGCCAATCGGCTGGCTTATGCCGAGTTGTGCGTGTCCTGCGATTCGCGCTGGGACGAGTTACGTCTGGCAGGAAACGGCGTTGTGCCCCAGTGCGCCGCCGTCGCCTTCCACGACCTCACTTGCCGCTTGAGTAATAACTCCACAACCAGATAAGAAAGGAAACCACCATGAAAGGAACACACAAGAACACGTTGGAAATCTACAAACGCGGAGGCGCAGTCAAAGCCTCCGACTGGACTACGGGTGGGACGCCGCGCTTCATCAAGCGCCGCCCCACCCCGCAGTTCTGCAAGGAGGTCCGCGCCTCCGAGGTCGAGGGCTTACCCGCCCACGCCCGCAAGTCGGCGCTGATCGTCCTCAAGAGAAACCCCAAGGCCCGCAAGCTCATCGTGCTTGTCGATCAGGAGGGCTTTGAAACCATGCTGGCCCAAGAGTTCGCCCGTGAACTCGAACGGCTGGCTGTATGACGCACACCGTCATTGCACCATGAACCATGAACCAAGTAGAAAGAACCCAAGACCAATGAAAAAGAAACCCGTGAAGAAAGCAGCCAAGAAGAAAACCGCCAAGCGTTTGACCCCAGCCGCTTTGAAGAAAGCGTTGATCGAGCGCGGCGGTCTCAACAAAGAGTGGGCCAAGGATCACCTCATCGTGATGTAAGCCCAAACATCCGTTTGAACGAGTAATAACTCCACATTGTCTAATTAACCAAATGAACCCTGAACCACGCACCGTGTCCCGTGTCCTCATCGACATTGATGGGGGTCGGGCGCGGTCCCGTGTGGTTCTACCAAGAAAGGAAACCAACCAAATGAACTACCGAGAATTCGACCCCAACAATACCTGCCTCCCAGCCGAGGCGTATCCCTACCTCTGGGCGGCATTGTCCGTCCCGAGCCAGCCGCAACCGACCCTGTGGTCGCACTGCCGAGCCGTGATGGCGCGGATCTGCGCGGCCCTTCCGGTCATCGTCGCGGCGACCTTCCTGCCGTTGGCTGATCCTCCGGCCCATCATCTCCTACCCTTGCGGGTGGTCTTCGACGGGGTAACCCCAAAGCCCAAGAGTCTGGTCTGGGAACAGCCCGAGGGGGTGCGTCCGAAGACGCTGCCTTTGGCCGAAGGCAACCCTTACTCCCTCTGACCCATGACTGAGATCCAGAGGCTTGCCCGAACCGAGTGTCCGGCCTACGAGCGGCCACCCTTCCAGACAACCGTCCGCTACCTTGTCGTGCCCTCGGCGGTCAAACACTACCTCGACACCAAGGAGGCCAAGAACATGGTCAATCGTGCGGGGGTCAAGAGATACATCCTCGAATGGGCCAAGTATACCCGGCACCACCCGTTCAGTCGGGTCGCGGCCTACGTGCCGGCCGAGGTCAACGGCAAGGTGCGGTATACCTTGGCGACCATGCCCGAGCCCCAGTCGCTCGAGGCGGCGGTCGAGGAACTGGAGCGGATCGCCCGATCCCATGCCAGAAGCGTGGTCATCCGCAACCCCTCGCTCGGAAAGACCCTCAAGTGAGTTGTCCCTTAATAATAACTGTGCAACTGTGGTGGATGCGCCGAGTCCGCACCAAACGGGTCAAAATCGACGGGAAGCCGTGGAAGATCAGGCTCCAGCGCCCTCCGGGGCGCGAAGCCTACGACGGGCTGTGCGTCCAGACCGACCGGACGATCTACCTCCACCCCGACGCCATCGGCCATCGGGGCATCGAGCTTGTCTGCCACGAGCTTATCCATGCCCGCCTCTTCGACATCGACGAGGAAGCGGTCGCCGAGATCGGGCGGCTGACCTCGGACGTGTGCCGTTGGGTGGCCAAACAGAACGGGGGAGTCCTCGTATGAACAAAGAGAAACTTTGGGGGATCTTCCTCCAACAGAACCCTCGGCTGACTACCGACCCGTGCCTGACGCCTGAGTCGCTACGCCGATTCTTCGACCTGACCTGGAACGCCGCCTATGAGGCGGGTTGCACGGACATGGCCGAGCGTCACGCCGAGATCACCGAAGGCGACTTGGAAGAAGCTGAGAAGGAAGCGGCCAAGGCGGTCATGTCCAACATCGAGGAAGCCCTGTCCGCCGTCTTTGGGAATCTGCCCTTGCACAAAGTTTATGCCACCAAAAAAGCGAACAAGAAGAAAACTGACTCAGGAGGAAAGTGACGGCGACGTTGCTTGGAAACACCGATACATCGAACTCTATGATCGTTACTGCGACATCCACGATGAGGTCCGCATCCTCTGCGGGTTGCATTCCCTCGGGAGTCACGACGAGGCGTCCGGTATGTGCGGGGCGATCCTCGATCGCTACGACAAGGAGGTCAGGAAACTAGTCGGATGTTAGATCCGGACCCCATCGGACCCGAGGAGTATGCGCTGGCTTTGCTGGTCGCGTTCTTCGCGATGCTCCTGATGACGAGCTACTGGATCGGAATTTTATGAGCCTATACGAAAACATCAACAAACGTCGGAAAGCGGGCACGTCCCGTCCGAAGTCCAAGTCCACCATCGAGCCTAAGACCTACGCGAAGATGAAGAATAAGCGCGGCGGGTTCTCGGCCAAGAAGCGGAGATAATCATGGCTACCTACAAAGGCAAGAAGGTCACGCTGTATAAACCGCGCAAAATGGCTGGCATCACTCCAGCCGCGAAGAAGAAGTCAGTCTTCGTGCCGGGCAAGAAAGCTGGCACCGCGAAGGTCGTCCACTTCGGGGACTCCTCGATGTCGGACTTCACCAAGCACAAGAACCCGAAGCGCCGCGCCAACTTCCGCAGCCGCCACAACTGCGCGGCCAAGAAGGACAAATCCACCGCGGGATACTGGGCCTGTAAAGATTTATGGTGACAGTAACCTCACAAGATCCAGTCAGTGTCATGCTGCAACACGAGCACATGTTCACGAAAGATTTCCTACGGTATTTACCGGACAATCTGCATGTATACGAAGCCTTTGAATCCGAGGCATTCAAGGTCATCCAAGAAGGCTTCGAGCATTACAGCGCCAGAACGATTGTTCATTTCCTACGCCATCATAGTGCTCTCATAGAGAGCGATAACGGTGGCTGGAAAATCAATAATAACCATAGCCCTTATTTAGCGAGACTGTTCGACCTTATGCACCCCGAGCATGTCGGGCTCTGGGAATACCGCGAAACGAAAGCAGCAGCATGACCGCAACCGAATACCCCCGCCTCCATCAGATCGGCTGCAACGTGAAGCGTGAACCGATGGACCATGTTCCGTGGACCGAGTTGGATGAAGCGATCAACGGGGCAGGCTTGGACCGTGAGAGGTTCAGCGATCTCTTTGGGGTGCAGACATGCTACGCGGGAGGGGTCTATGCGTGGGATGCCGAGGCTGTGCTCGAACGCATGATGGGTGGAAAGCTGACCGGATCACAGAAGTATTGGGATTAGATGATCCACGAGTTCAAAGCACCGATTTCAGTCCACACTCCGCTCGGCCAAGGTGATGCCTTTCTGTTTGTGGACTATGGAATTGTTTCGGCCGGCACTGGGGTAAACTCCGTCTGGGTAGTGCGCCTCCACCATACTGGCATAGTTAAGCACTTCTTCTCCGAGGATATCCGCGTCTACGGCAATCCGATGGACGGGCGGGAGTGGGATGTGGAGATACCGGAGGATTGGGTGCAATGACGCCGACCGCCTCATACGTTAGCGAAACCAGCAAACATCGTGCTTGGTTTTTGCCTTACACCCAAGGCTACGGGATGGATGTCGGCTTCGGCGGCGATGCCCTCACCCCGAACTGCATCACCTTCGACATGCCCCAGCCCTACACCTCGGTCGGGACTTCGGTGCAACATCTCGGCGGTGATGCCCGTAGTATCCCGCTCAAGAACGGAACGCTCGACTGGCTCTACAACTCGCACCTGATCGAGGACTTCAGCTATGCGGACCAGATCCCGATGGCTAAAGAGTGGCTCCGCGTGCTCAAGCCGGGCGGTCGGCTTCTCATCCTAGCCCCCGACCAGCAACGCTTCTTGGCCCACTGCGCGGCGACGGGACAGCCGATCAACGAAGCGCACAAAGAGGCGGACTATTCCCTCAAGACATTCAAGAAGCGCGTGCTCAAGGCCGGCAACATCCGCGCCAGGGTTTTGGCTGAAGAAGATTTCCCCGACTACTCGTGGGCGATTGTTTTGGAGAAAGATTTATGACTGAAGAAAACACACAACCCATCGATGCCCCCATCCACAGCCACAGCCTGAAAGCTGTCGCCACTTACCTCGGCAAGAAACACGAGGCCGCTGAGAAGGAAGGAATGTCCGAAGGAGACGCGCTACTGGAGCAAGTCTTCTTCCAACAGACGCTTCTTCTTAACGCGATCAATTCCTCGGTCACCCTTTCCAATCAGGTCAATCGCGCTCTCCAGCGGGAGATTGCGAAGATGAAGGGGGAAGAGCTTCCGGAGGAACCAGCGGAAGAGTCCAAGATAATTATTCCGGACCGTTTCCATTGAGCCAGCACCAGGACGGGAACTTGTATCCTTCACTGACTCCTTGCGCTACATCCAGCGGGAGCCAAATCTTCGCCTTAATAGAACAGCCGCACACACCGCACTGATTGAGCCGTCCAGCGTGTGCCGTGTTTCGCGCACCGATCAGCTTGAAGAGCCAATCGGCTAACCCCTTGCACCGCCAGCATCCCCCGACTGTTGTGTTCAAGGGACAGGCGGCACAGATCGCGGCGCGGCGTTCGGCTTCGGGCTGCTCGACGAGACCGCGGCTCCCGAGCGCGGAGATGGCCGCTTGGATGAACCGCTTCACGTCTTCCATCGTGAAGTGTTTCTTGAGGGCGTAGTCCCCATCGAGGACGTGGGTGCAGGAGTCACTGCCGGCCGGAAGCTGGGCACAGACAAAGTCTTGGATGTCGGCCGAGGGATCGCCGACGGGTAGGCCGTTGGCCTTGCGATGCTCGGTCACCTTTTGGATGACCACACGCAGGGTTGAGGCCGAGAACTCGAAGCCCGTCTCCGGCTGGATGTAGCGCCAACCTCCGGGCGGCATGACGTGGGTGTCTTTGACTATCATACTATCACTTTTTACGGGAACAGGACTTCGCGCTGCGGGGTCTCGGCAATTGCTTGGCGGGCGGCACGCTTGCGATCCGGTGCGGCCATGCGGTCCTGCTCCTCGCTCGGGGTGAGACGGCGGTAGATGCCCGTCGAGATCATGCGGGCCGAGTCGCGGTCCAGTCCGGAGGCGCGAAGAACGCTGCGGGCTTTGGCGGGTGAGACGCCGAGATTAAGCGCGGCGATATACTCACGGCGGAGTCGCTCGGTCACATCGCGGAGACCCGCGTTGCTGCGCTGGTATGCACTTACTACATCGGACTCCGAACGTGAACCACGGGAGAGGTAGTCGCGGTTGAAGATGCTGCGGGCATCCCGACGGGCGCGGAGGAACTGCGAAGCCTTGAAGCCAAGGGCTTGTTCGGCATCGACCGCGCTGACACGCTGACCGAAGACCAGCGAGCCCCATTCATTGAATGGTTGGTAGGCGCGACCCGTCTCGCTCATCTGTCCGGCGCTGGCCTTATAGATGCGATCGACGGTGTCCATCGTCCCTGGGGTGAATGCCGAACCGAGTTTAGCACCGACCGCTGTGGCGATCGCCGTGCCCGTATCCTGCGGGTTGTAGACCTGACGGCCGTTGGCATCACGGTTCCGCATCACATCCATAACTGCGCCGGAAAGAATCTGCTCACTGGTGAACGGGCGGGCGGCTTCGAGGGCTGCTCCGACCACCGCTTCGGTGAAGAACTCTTCGACGTTCTCAGAACGCCCGAGCCCGCGCATGAAGGCAGTCATCGGCTTCTTCCAGACCTCAAAGGGATCGAGGTAGGAGACATCGACATAGTTAATGTCGGAGCCGTTGCGGCCGAGGATTAGAATCTGGCTGTTCTTCTGCCAATCGGGGAGGAACTGGCGGAGGTCTTCTTCATCGTCTCCGGAGAATCCGGCTGCGGTCATAGCTAAAGAACCGACGGCCCACGGACCGAAGGCGACTGCCGCCATACCACGCATACGTTTGTTGCTGATCTTGAGAAGCTCGTCGCCTTGGCGCACCAGTTCCGCATTGTTCTCACGCAATCCCTGCTCGCGAAGGCGCTGGCCTTCTTTGCGCTCGTTGATGGCCAGCTTGCCGAGGTTGGCCGTGATCCGGATCGTCTCGGTCGTGAACGTAACGAACGGCGCGATGAAGGGGAACTTCTTGAGTTCATTGACCGCCGCAGGAGCCTTGGAATACGTCCAGTGGATGTCACGGGCGATGTCGGATGCTTTCTTCTCAAGCTCGGACTCCGACATATTCGGATAGACCTTCTGGTATTTGTCGAACTCCGAGAGGTAGGTGAGCACTTTGAAAATGTCGTCGGTCATGCCGTAGACTTGCTCGGCTTTCTCCCAGACTTGCTTGGTCGCATTCCAGACCCGGCGACCCGGCTTCTTGAGGATCTTCTCGAAGTTGTTGAAGAACTGCTCGTCGCTGATCGAGGCATCTTTCCCGAGGCGGGTTAGGTCGTTGAGGAGACCGACCGTTAGCGACTCACCCATCACGCCAAGTTCGTAGAGGCGTTTGATCCGATTGGTCATCTTCTGGCGGTCGCCGCCGTATTTACGGAACACGTTGGCGATCGAGACCTCATGCGCCTCCTTCCAATTCTTGCGCCACTCAGGGCGGAACCAGTCGGCGATCGTCATGTTGCCGCCGGCAATGATCGGAGCGTAGCTACTCCAGTAGTTGCGGATCTGGGATACCATCGAGCCGACAGTCTTTAGGCCCATCGAAAGTCCGGTGAGCTTCATAAACGGATGCAGCCACCACTGGGCCGCTTCCATCGAGTTCGGCGGGAACGTCTCGCGCAAGCCACGGACAAGATCCGAGCGGGCGTAGAGTCCGGCCAAGACCTTGAGGGACTTGTCGTTGTCGGCGGCGATGCGCTCGTATCCGGAAGGAGGACGCTGTCCGACGTTCTTCTCCTGATCCCAGAGCCAGCCTTCTTTCAGTCCGAGGTTTTTCAGTTCGGTCTGGAACTTATGGTTGGCGACGAGCGAGGAAAGTTTCGCGTAGCTGGTGACAAAGTTGACCGCCGGGTTCTCCACTTGGCCGTAGAACTCGCGCAGGGCGTCGGAGAGCCGCTTGCGCTGCTCCAAGCTCTTGATGTTCTGGCGACCGGGCAGACGCAGACCGGAGAAGGATTCCGAGGAAGCCTCTTCCTTGGTGTAGGCGATGTAGCTCTCCAGCATTTGATCGACCTCTTCGGTCGTCGTGCCTTCCTTGGCGCGGCGTTCGGCTTCGGCGCGGGAGAGCGTGCGGCCCTCTTCTTGGGCCTTGGTCAGCAGATCGTCGGCCCGCTGGCCGATCAACGTGGAACGGATTTGATTACGGAACTGCCCCATGCGCGACTGCTCGCCGAGCGCGGCGTCTTCGGCGCGGAGCGTGCGCTCCCATCCTTCTTGATCGATGAAGGCGTTGTAACTACGGGTCAGGTAGATGCCGAGGTTCTCAGTGAAAGCCGTCGCCATGTCACCTTTCGGAATACCGAGCTTGAGGGCTTCCTCTTGCAGACGATAAAGGTCGCCCGGAGTTTCGCGGCTTCCGCCGATCTCACGCAGGAACTCGGCCAGTTCTTCCGGCAGGGCAAGCAAGGCCGGAGCCTGACGCTCGGTGCGGAAACGTGCGCGGTTCTCCCCGAGGTAAGCGATTCGCTTGGCTACCGCCGCTTCGGGGTCGGTCAATTCAAGCCGCTTGATCTCGTCGAACTGCTGATCGGTCAGCGGGTTGTCGAGGTTACCCAGCGCATCGTTGATAAGGTCGGTCGGAACCGGCTCGTCCTTGTAATACTTCTTGATGAGGCGATTGAGTTCCCGCCCCTTGAGATTGGCATACTGCTCGGCCGCACGCTTCACCCTCTTGAGGATGGAGACCAGTTCCGTAGCCTGGGGATCGAGGTTGGCGTTCTCGCCGAAGATCAGCCCAGGGCGCGTGTAGGTCTTGCCGTTGTAAGTCGTCGCCGTGTCGGATGCGAACGGGCGACCGACGGCACGGCTGTAGGCGATCTTGTCTAAAGAAGTAGATTCAGAGCGCAAGACCGGAGCGTCTGCTCTGAAGCTCCCTTGAAGCGCGGATCTCGCTGCAAGATACCTGACAAGAGTTGCCTCTCCGATTCGGATAGGATCAGTTGGGTCTTGCTCTTCCGGGTCCGCAAGGAGGTTATCAAGTCGTTTTCCTGCTTCGTCTCTACTAATGGGTGTGCCTTCTCCCAAGAAGCTATCAGTGTTTGGGTCATAACTAAGTGAGACAAGATCAGGGAGAAGCTGTTCAACGAAGCCGACTTCGGCCAGTGCCAAAGCCCCGACCTTCTCTTCTAAAGTAGAGCCTAACCATTTGGTTACTTTTTCTGAATCAGTGCTTATCTCAGGGAACATTAAGTCCAACTGAGCTTCTGTCGGTATGAAGTGTTCAGCCGATTGTAGGCGAAGAGCACTAGAGATCTGCTGTGCGTTGCGACGGTAGCTTCCAGTCGGCGAAGTCCCTGCGCTGTCTGGGACAATCTTTTGCCCTGTATTTGCAGCCCATTGATACAACCCTTGATAGATGCGCGTGGAATCGACAATAGCATTGGTATCTCCGTCTGAAGCATCAACAGCCCATACTTTACCGGGCCAGACAGAACCAAATGGATCGGGTTCCTCTTTAATCATTATCGTCCCGTCGATCCCGACAACTCTTTCCGCGGGGATTCTCACAACATCTTTGCCGTCTTGGATGAATACTGCGCTGTTCGTCTTACGAACAACGTCTCCGGATGAGACCTCTCCGTTTTCTTTTTCGTAGAGGGCACGACGGCCGAGGACAACAGAGTTGCGTGAGCCAAGGATGATCTCACGTGATTCTCCAGCCTCCACCTGCTCCGGAGGTCTCATGTTGACCATTGAAAACCGAGCGCCCGTCGACTCTAAAACAGTCAATAGGTCTTCGCTGTTTGAAAGGTTTTTCGGAAGTTGAAAAAAGTTTTCTCCACGAGCTTCAGCTAATTGAAGAAGTCTACGTCCAGTTTCTTCGCGATTGACTGCTCGAAGCTCTGCGAGTTGTTGCCTCTTCTCTGCGAGTTGCTCCTGTATGCTCTTCTCAGGATCTTGGCCACTTGGTTGAGCTACGGCACGGCTCTCTGCAACCTGAACCGTGTCGCCTGTAGCTTGTTCCGGTGCAGCTTGCACCGCTTCTGCTCTGGCTTGGCGGTAGACGGCACCGGGATCGACGAAGTCGAATCCTTGAGCGCGGGCTGCGGCGACCCACTGATCCTCGGTCATGTTGCGGGCGGCATCGAGCATCGAGGAACGCATGGCTTCGGTCTGCGTGTCGGCCGGACCCGTGATCTCCTGCATGATGCGGTTGCGATCGCGGGTCGTTCCGGCCATATCGCGGGCTTCGATCTCGCCTTCGACATACTGCTGCCTTGTCTGGGCCTGCTGGCGGTCGGCCAGGCGTTTGCTCGCTTTGATCTCGGTGATGTTAGGATTGCGAGCCGTGCCGAAGTTGACCGTCCAACTATCCTTGAACGCCATCGCCAAGGGACTGGTTGGGTCAACTTTAGCTCCGGTGATAAGTTCGACGACCGCGTTCCAAGCATTGCGGAGAGCGCCGGTCAGGCTGAAGCGTTTGCCGTCGGTGCGGGCTTCACCGAACCCAAGTTCAGAGAGCAACCGCACCATGTCGGGGTTGCCGATCATCTCGATGACGAACTCTTCCAAGTTGACCAGTCCGGCGAGGCGGCGGTTGTCGACGGCGGCTCCGCTCTGCGTGCTATTCGGATCGGTCAGGGCGTAGAGTCGTTCGGCCAGCGCGTTGACGTTCGGTGTGGCTCCGACCTCAATGCCCTGCTGACGGGCGGCGGCAATGACCGCTTGGCTGCGGAGATCTTCCAGACGGGCCAAGGCTTGTTCCTCGGCGCGGGTCAGCGGGATAGCGCGGCGCACCTTGTCGCGGATGACGACGTGCTGGAGTTCGTGGAGGAAAGTGAGCGGGACGCTGTTCTTGTCGTGGAGGTTGTCCAGGTTGATCGAGACGACCGGAGCGCCCTCGGGCGTCAGGCTGAAGAGTCCGGCCCAAGTGGTCTGCTTGTTGCCCGGCTTGGTGAAGCGTCCGATGTCGAGGACGACGCGGTCGAAGCGCACGCCGCGCTTGGCATTCTTGACGAACTCCTTGGCCATGAGCCGGAGGTTCATCGGCTGCGTCTTGTCGGTGGCGATCTTGTTGATGGCCGACACGACCGGATCTTCGTCGAAGAGTCCGGCGCGGTAGGCTTGCGCCATGTTGCTGCGGATGATGGCCGCACGCTGCTGGTTGGGATTGAGGCGTGCGGCGGCGAACCGCTCGAACATCTTCTTGCCGTCGGCCGTCACCGTGTCGGCGGCGGGTGCGGCGGATGCAGTTAGGGGATTATTACTCTGCTCCGCGAGGACGCCATCAAAGGTAGCAAGGTAGGACTGGTAGACGCGGTCAACTGTCCCTTGCGGCAGAGCCGCGGTCTCGGCCTCGTCTAGGCCAAGGATGGCTCCGGCGAAGTCTCGCTGGGCTGCTGCGGCGACGGCTCTTGTCCGGCGAGGAGTTGGCTGAACGCCTCGTCCTCCAGTCTGCCCAGCAGTTGATTCCTGAACAGTTCCGGCTGGGTCCGCAGGAGATCCGACAACACGCTCGGCTCGCCCTGTTGGAGCCGTGTCCGGAGTTCGGGCGGCACGCGATTCAGCAACTCCGGAAAGTGCCGCCTCATTTGATACGCCGCGGCGAAGGTTCGTAAGTTCAGCGGGGGTCGCTCTGGGAGTGGTGCGTTCGACGAGTCGACGCTCTTCGTTTCTGAAGTATTCAAGCTGGGATCTGTTAATTTTTCCATCGAGGTATGATTTTATCCTTCCGGCCCAGAGTCGGTCGACTTCTGAGAGTGGTTGGTTAGTTTGACTGCGTTCGCCCGCTTGGCGTTCAATCTCCATACCGGCATAACGCAGGAAAAGGTCTCGGTCAGAGTCGGGCAACTCGTCCATCAGGTTGAGAGCCTCCTCTATGTTGTTGGTAAACGGTGCGATTTCCCCGCCCTCGGCGTCCTCAACGCCCACCCGCTTGCCCCTCTCGGCCAGCTTGGCTTGATCGATCCGGCCCTTGTCGTCCGGCTGGCTGGCCTTTAGCGCCACCTCATCGCCTGCCCCTTGGTTCTCGTCATCGAGGCTGACCTCGTCGCGGGTCATACCCTTGCGGGTCGCCGTGCGCTTGGCCGCGCTCAAGGCACTATTGCCGATGTTGTAGGGATTGAGCGAGCGGATGCTGGAGTCGTTGAGGAGATTGAAAGTGGAAAGGACGAGGCGGCGATCTTGGGCAACCTCGGCCGTCGAGCGCGAATACTTGCGCCCCTGCTGAGTGGCAAGAGCTTTATCCGCTTCGGCCAACTCCGAGATGATCTGCTCGGCCATGAAGTCGCGATCGACCTCGGAGAACTTCTCGGCCTTATCGAGGATGCGCCTGATCTGCGCGTCCTTCTTCTCTTGATCGAGCGCACCGAAGTCCACGAGTTCCTGCAACGCAGTGAGCGCCTCATCGCGGGTTGCACGCTTGGCCTCGGGGATGCCGGCCTTCTGCCCTCGACGGGCACGGGTGATGAGGTTCATCGCCCCCTGCGGCGACATCTTGAGCGCCTTACCCGCGCCTGTTCCGCGGGCTGCGGCTTTGGCTGCGGTCGCCTTCTCACTCAGCCCGCGGAACTTGTCGCGCAAAGCCTGAATCGCGAGACCTCGCTTGGCTTCTTGGTAGGCGATGAGTTTGTCGGAGACCTTTTCGCCGATCGTGCGCTGACGGCCGGGCAGCACCTTGGTCTTCTCGCTCGGGTTGGCCTTCTTCGCTTTGAGGAATGCCGCCGCGACCTTGCCCCTGGCTGTTTCCAGCGCCGTGTCACGCACTTCGGTCGTCACGGCCGGATCTTGGATATTCAGGATCGGACTGGTGATCTTATCATCGAAGAAGCCATAGACCGCATTCTCGGCATCATTGAGTTCTGCGATCGCGGCACGACCCTGCACACCGCGAAGGGCTTCTGTCAGCGGACCATCCCCTGCTTCTGTCTTGGCCGATGCCATACCCGCCTCGCTTCGTGCGATGCGGGACGGCGAAGCGATACGGATCGGATCGTAGATCCCCAAGCCTCGGCGTCGGCTCTTGGCTCCGCGCTGGGTTAGCGCACGATCTACGGAAAATTCCTGCGGAGTCTTGCCGACACGATACGTGCGCCCTTCATAGGTGACGCCCGTGATGAAAGTGTTGCGGTTGCCGTCTTTATCCGAACGCTCTTGCGTATAGAAGCGCACGGGCTGGCGATCCACTTTAGCCGTGCCTGCTTTCTGCCGCTGCTCGTGTTCAGTCCAGAATTGGTTGGCCTCGGCCAGCGATTGCGCCGTCTCCGGTGTGACCAGCACGGGCTGTCCAAGATAGTTCATCTGCCGGATCGTCGTGTCGGCAGCGGTATCGACCTCTTGGAGATAAGTCGCGTTGTCCTGCCCGCGGGTCGGACGGGCAGAGACAAGTTCGTTTTTCTCGCCCTTGCGGACACCGACAAATTCCGCGCTGCTCTTGGCAATGAGGTCCGGTCCTGTGGTCTGGATGTCCGGTGCAGCCGGAGCCGTGCCGCCCTGCTCCTCGGGCTTGAATCCACGGGTCGTCGAACGCTGCGGTATCGGCAACGCCTCGGCCGGAGCCTTACGATTGAAAAGTCGTGTCGTGACTGGGATGCCTTTGCCGCCGAGCTTATCCGGCAACATCCAGGTGAACTTGCTCCCCTTGCCCGTCCAGCGCGTGCCCGTCATCGATTCGAGCTTCTGTCTGGTCGGGTTCGGCCCGAGAGCGTCCATGAGCACTTGGCTCGCCGGATCATCCTGCTTGGTCGTAGTGCGCTCGACACCGAAGCGGTTGCGGATCTCCTGCTCGGCGATTGCACCCGTCGTCTCCGGCGTGATCGGCACGCCGAGTTCACGCGCCGAGTTGATCCAAAGATTGTCATCGATCTTCGAACCCTCGACATCTTTGAAGTAGAGAAGATTCTGCGCCCGCTCGGCCTCACTCAACTGCTCACCTTCGGCAGCAGGACGGATCGGCGCGGTTAGCGGCGACACCTTAATGCCAGTTCCGGTAGTCGCGGCGGCGGGAGCCACTTGCTCGGCCGGACGTGTCGTGATCCGGTTGAACTCATCTGCATCGTAAAGCCGGGTGGCGACTTTGTTATCCTCATCCGGCTCACTGCGGAGTTGGGCTTGGCCGTTTTGATTCAGCCGCACGAACGTCATCGGGATCGCGAAGGCATTACCTTCGCCGTCCTCGGTCAGCACACTGACTTGGTCGCCTTCCTTGAGATTGTCGACGAAGCCCTTGGCATCCTCTTGCGGGCGGGCCAAGGTCGCCGCCGCGGACTCCAAGTCGCGGGTCAAAATTTCTTGGTCACGTAAACGGCGGCGCTCGGCCGCAGCGGCAAGCTCCTCGGCGTTGGAGGCAACTTCTTCACCCTCCACCAGATCCGCATCTTCGAGGTTCTCCTCGACCTTCTTCGGCGGTGTGACGGGCGGTGCCTTGAACGCCTCTGGATCGGCCATCTCCGCGAGCTTGGCCTTCACTTCGCTGCGGATATCCGAAGCACCTTCGAACGCAGGATTAAGCAGAACGCCTTGGCCGTATTTGGTCGGGATGGCAAATGCTCCGAAGCGGCTCACCTCTGGCACATTGAACGCCCACACCTGACCCGCCTTGTTCTGGCGGTATTCGAGATTGTTATATTCCTCGTTGCGGCTCTGGATCGTAATTGGCTCCGACCACTCTTCATCAGCGGGGGCTTCTTGCTGTTGCTCCTGCTCTTGGCTTTGCTCGGGCGGCAATTCGCTTCCGGTCTGCTGTTGCTGCCTCTTTGTCCGGAGCGCCTCGGTCGTCCGCGGGGAGAACGCCACTTCGACCACACCACCCGCACCGCCGAGAAGACCGCCGACCGTGGCACCAGCCGCCGCGGCGATCTGACGCTCACGTTCGGCTTCCGGCGTCATAACGACATCCCCCACCGTGCGATTCGGGTCTGCCGATCCGAGGGCCGCTTGCTCCAATCCGGTTTGGATATACTCAGTCGGCCCCTCCACAGCAGATCCACTTGCCGCCCCACCGGCAAGACCTCCCCCGATGCGGCCGAGGGTCAAAGGCTTCACGCCTTCCACGGCTGCACGTTGCGCTTGAGAGAGGGGCTTCAAAAACTTTCCAGCGACAAAGACTTCCCCGAGCGTGTCGAGTGCGGCTCCAGGCGCGGCAAATGCTGCCGCTTGCGCGGCATTACCCTCACCCAATTCCTGTGCCATCTGCCCGAAACTCCCGCCAGCGATCTGGCCGAAGTTGGCCAAGTAAGCCCCGCCGACCGCCCCGCGCTTGGCGGCGGTTCCGGCTGCGGTCAGCGCGTTCTGTGCGACAAGCTGCGCGACTTCTTTTGCCGCTTCATTCTTGGCCATGCCTGCCGCCGTGCGCTTGGCGACTTCGTTGGCGATGATGCGCTGGGCTGCTGTTTTGGCCGCAGCCCCACCCAAGCCTGCACCACCGAGAGAAATTAAAAGCTGCGGGAGTTGCTCACTTATTATCCCAGCCGCATAAAGACCGAAGTCCCCTAGCCCGTCGATGTCCTCGGTCGGATCTTGGATCGAGGCTTGGTTCTCCGCTGCCTCCTCCATCTTGCGGGCATAATTCTCCAAACCAAACTGCTCCAATTCTTCAACCCCGATAGCCTGCCCAAGAAGTCCGCTGAATCCATAAAGAAGCCCCTGGGTCTGGTCTGTGCCTCGTTCCAATCCAGCGCCAATTTCTCCAGTCAATGACCGTTTCGACCGCATCGGAGCAGCCACAGCAACACCCGCTTCCCGCATCGCCGCCTCGACGGCATCCGGATCTTCCCACCATTTCTTCTCGGTCACCTCAACCGCACGAGACTCATCAGGGGCGACCGTATTGAGACTGAGCCGCGGTCCGAGGTCGGGTTCCTCCGCGGATTCCGGATCCTCTAGTCCGAGTCCGAGAGCTTCTGCGGTGACGCGACGGACTTCTTCTGGGTCATCATACCAAGCCATCGGTCAAGGTATCACTTACCACGCTTCGATGCTAATGCTCTGATACGCGACAGCACCTTATCGGGGGTGTCGACTTTCTGGCTCCATGTGCCGTCCTCATTCTTTAACCCGCGAGCACTGAATCCTTGGAGTCGATCGGCTTTTTCGTAGACTTGTTTAACCACCTCTGGATCGATTTCACTGAGGAACTTGGCTGCTTCGGGATCTTCGGTCCGGCCGAGCACGCCGCTCATATCTTCGTCTTTAATCGTCGGATTTCGGAAGCCGATCTTATTGGCCCATGAGTTGCCGGCATAAAGACTACGTAGAGCACTTTCGATCTGCTCCTCATTCATCTCTTCCCGGACCGAGGCGATCATTTCGGGAGTGGGTTTGAAGTTGGTATTTGTCGAATCTTTGCCCTCTTGAATCATTCGGCGGATTAAGTTCTTATTCGCTCTAGAGAGATTGTTTGCCGGCTGCTCTGCCGTCGGAGTAGAAGGAACAGGTTCATTTTCCTTTGGCTTAAAAGTAGTAAAGCGGGCTTTCTTTTCTTTCTCCGCAAAAATATCTGGGGTCACCACTTGCCCGTTTTCGTCTAGGTAGAGTTGCCCCGCTTTCCGAATCGCGGCTTGGTAGTCTTCGGGGGTTTCAAAGGTTCTCCTATCAATTACGGGTAATTTTTCTCTAAATTCAGGAGACGCCATTATTGTTCCGAGCTTTGTTTGCAACCCGAGTAAAGCGTCACCATAGCTACCTTCTTCGATGACTTGGTCATTTAAGGTCACCCTCGGGGTGTCGTCATTCTGTGCATTCTGCAAGAACTTCACATCTCGCAACACTGTTTTATAGTCTTCGACGGGATTGACCTCGACTGACAAACCCGCTTTCTTCTTAACATTCTGCACCGTTCTGTAGGCGTCATCAGCAGCACGCCTAGCAGCCGGGTCGTCTGCGCGTAATTCGGCTGCACTTTCAGCCGTCTTGTAAACATCCACAGCGACCTTCAAAGCCTCGGCCGTTTCCGGATCTACGGAGACCCCCGCCTCGGTCTGTTGCTGCGGGTTCATTCGGTCAAAGAGGAATCCGCGCAAAGACTCTTCGTAAGTCAGACCTTTGGATTCGTCGGCTCTTTTCATAATCAACCCAGCATCCTGTGAGTTGATGAGACCGCTGGCTACGAGGTCATTGATCCTCGTGGCGGCAAGCTGGTCCACACTGTCCTGCTGCATCTTCCGCTCCCACGTATTCTTGATGCCGGCTGCCGACGATCTTTTCTGCTTGATCGCATCAATCGCGGGGAGAATACGATCCTGCACCACCATCCGAAACTGGTCGTTCGGGTCAGGTTGCGCGGCAGCTTGCTCCGCCTGTTGTCTCCTCAAGGCTTCTTGCTCATCGACCGCTTGAACCGTCGAGAAAATCGGACCGCTTCCGCCCTGGTTGTTTATCTGCGTTAGGTCGAAAGATTGATCGCCTTGAAACGTATCTTGGCTGGCCATTGCGCCGGTATATGGCGCGGGATCTGCCGCCACACTCGAAAGCAGATTGGTTGCTACCTTGGTGTCCTGCTCCTGCTTTCCGCTGTAGTCCACATAGAGAGCTTCCAGTTCCTCGACAGGGACATCCTTCTTCCCAGCATAACCCTTCTGCCGCAGAAGGTTTTTGAAGTCTTTGCTGTAAGTAGCCGGATTTGTGATATCGAAAGCCATGTTATTAGACCCCTGTTAAGTCTACCACTTTCTTCTTAGCCATCGGCTGACTACTCGTCTGCGGCTGCGATTGAGCGGCCGGCTTCCGGTCATAACTAGTGCCCGTCAAATTGAAGCTAGTCGGATCCTCATCTTGAGCAGGAGCCTGATTCGAAGAACCACCGTTCCCCGCAACATTGCTGCTGGCACCGGAGCCGCCAGTTCTGATGATGCGTCGGCGCTCGTTGACCATTTCGTTTTGCAGACGATAGGAGTTCGCCATGTTCTCCGTCTCGTAGGCGAGTTGATTGAGGGTGAACTCGGCTTGAGCCGCTTTGGCTGGAAGAAGAATTCTTTCCAACTGCATGGCCATGTTAAACTTTTCCTGATCGCGGCGCGCTTGTGCTTGCGTGTTATACGCAGTCAGAAACGTCGCTGCCGGGTTCCAGCCCCAAGGGGGCGCGGTGTCTGGAGTGGCAATGCTAATGGGAGATAGGACTGATGTAAGCATGGTTAAGCTCCTGTTCCTGATCCGTAGTCGAAGTTACCGAATCCTTTTGTGTTGCGACCATACATCCCCCACTGATTGTCGAAGCCGGTGGTCTTGCCCATTCCCCCCAACGCGCTGGTAAACATCCCCATCGTGCTGAACGGATTGCCGCCACCACTGGATCCACTGCCTCCGCCCGATCCAGAGCCTCCGCTAATCCCACTGCTGGCGATGCCACCAAGAGTGCTGCCGATTTGCAAACCAGCCATAGTGTTGCCGCCAGCCGCCGTCCCGATGACTCCCCCGGCAATCGTGGCCCCCATGTTTACAAGGCTCCCCCACATCGCGTTGTCGCTATTTTTCCCCGATGCCCAGTTGGCTTGATCGACTTCCCAGCCCTTTTGTGCCGCATTTATCTTGGTGCCCATCGCCGATCCGCGGACTTGCGCCATTGTATTGAAAGCGTTCTCCCGAGCACGGGTGTCACCTTGGTAGACATTTCCAGCCGTATTGATCTGGTTGCCAGTCATATTTTGGATAAACCCGGCGCTAGTGTTGTAAATATTCCCGGCCGCTTGGACATTTGTGCCGTAGAGCGAACGCCCAGTTCCGACATTGGTATTGTAAACACCAAGCCGCGCTTGGAAGTCGCGGTCCCAGATGTTCGTCAGATTGTCGGCTTGTCGGCGGGTGCGCTGGGCCAAGTTGTCTTGACCGGCGGCAAAGCCCAATCGGTTGATATCACTCTCACCCGCAAAAACATCGCGGGCGATGCCGAGATTCTGCGTTGTCCGCGTGTTGATGTTGGCGAGATTCCCTGCCAGCGCGGTGTTGAGAGTATTGTCGGTGCGCTCTGCACCATAGCGGATCGCGGCCAGGTTGGATCCAAGCATCAGATCTTGGGAGCGGCCCAGATAATCAAAGACCCCGCGTGCGTCCTGCCGTCCTTGTAAGAATGCGGCCTGTCGCGTGTCGCCAACTTTGTTGAGTTGATCGAGTTCAGCCCTTTGCCGGTCGGTCAAAGACATCCGGCTTTGGTCGGCGTAGTTTAACGCAGCGCGATTTCTTTCCGCCAATTCATTGGCCAGCCCACGCTCGCTCACATCAAAGAAAGTCCGATTCCGATCGGTCTCCGCACTGAGAAGATCGGCGGCTTGGTTGCGCCGAAGCGTCTGGTCGTTGGCGAGAAATTGACCCGCATTGGCCCCCGCGTCTCTAGCTACTCCTTCAACTCTTGTCGCGTAGTTCAATCGACGCTGCGCGTCGTTTAGCTCCGAGCCTTGCTTCATCAGGTCCAAGGAGGTCAGTCCCAGGTCGCGTGCCGACAAGCCACGACCCATTTCACTGCCCGCGCCGAAGCCGCCCTGCAAAGCACGCATCGCAGACGAACGAGCGAGATTTGCCTGCACATCGGCCGAGATCCGGCCACTCATCAGCGCCGCAGCATTTTCGTCGGCAATGGCTGAAAGCTCCAAGGCGCGGGGATCTGCCGTAGCCAGCATATCCATCCGGGTCTGGAGGGCGGCTTTGGAGATGAAGTCGGCCGCTTGGGTAAACTCCGCTAGGCGTTCCGGTGAAAGACTGAGGGCTTCCTCCAAGCGGCGATTGTAGTCGGAAGTAGAAGTCCCCGACATCGACAGGAAAGTATCCGCTAGTGATTTCCTTTCGGTGGTATTGCGCTCGATGTTGCTGAGTGAGTCTTTACGAAGCTCGTCGGTCAGCGCCTTTGTCTCAGAGTCGAAGCGACCCGTGATGTCTTTACTGTCTTTCGCTCTTTGGTCGGCCTCATCTAAAGAGCTTTTTAGGAACCCATCAGCACTCCTCTGAAATTCGTCAGCTAGTGATTTTGAGTCAGTCCCATATTTGGTAATCGTCGAAAGCTCTTCACCTTTTGTCTTGGCGATGTCGGCTTTGCGTTCCTCCTCGTATTTATCAAGAACGCTCTGACTGTCAGTGAAGCCGCGTTCAGATTCCGCGGTCGCCCGTGCGTCGTAGGTTTTGACAAGCTCGGCTCCACGTTCTTCAAAGTTTTTCAGCGCCGTCGAGAATTCCTTGCGGTCGGTCTCATCCAAGAGGGACATCGCCGAGCGGAAGTCTCCGGTGATATCCCCGAGATCCTTGAGGAGTTCCGTGTTCTCGGTCGCTTGGAACTCGACAAGTCGTTGGTTGAAGTCATCGAGGCGACCGAGTAAAGCCGTCTCTTCAGCATCGAGTTTGGTCGCACCTTTCTCGACAAGGTCGTCGACTTTTTTGGTGAGCCGATCGCCAAAGTTTGAGATGGCTTTGAGGTATGGGCCTACGTCGGCTTGCTGGTCGCGGACGTATTGATCCGCTAGACGGTTGATCTCGGCTTTGGGGTATGCCGGTGCGCTGCTTTTATTACCCATTAGAGACCCACCTTCCTAGCTAGAGTTTCCCACTTAAAAATACGGAGACGGTCTTCGTTGCGACGGTGCCACAACACCCAGCGACGGGGTTTTGTCGCGGCCTGCATGAAGGCTCTGACCGGATTGGTGTGACCACTCGAAGCGGCCATGTGGACAAACCATGCGTTAGGGTGATTACTCATGTAGACCGTCTCCCCGTCCCAAAGCACTTCCCGTCCGCACACAAAAATCTCCGGAGAAGAGTAGAGAACTCCCTCTTTCAGACAGTTCACGACAGCTTCCGAAAACGGCTGCTCTGGGATGTATTTCTCGTGCCATTGTTTTGCGATTTGCCATGCGGGTTGCACAGTTATTATATCACCGAAACATGAGAACGCGACGGGTGTGGGCGGCTCCGCGGTTCCCTGTGAAGTTCTGTTGGGCGATCTGGCCGGAAAGCATCTCCTTGGCCTTGTCGATATGCGGGGTGATTTGCTCGCCCCCGAGGAGGATCCCCTTGGTCGCCTCGTAGACCGCTTGGTAGTTGCGGAGATACATTTTCTCCGAGTCGCTCGTATGCGGCACGAAGCGGCGTTTGGCTAGGATACGAACGACCGGAACCGTCGTCGGTAGGGTAATCCAGTATTTGCGCTTGAGGACGTTGTCGGCCGGATCAATCGACTCACCGCGATCGACCGCCCCTTCCCGCCACTTGTCATCGGCCTCCCGGTAGCCCGTGCCGCCCTTGATCCACTCGTTGAGTCGATCGTGGACCGGCTTGGGATCTCCGTCGAAAGACATGAAAAGAATCGTCTCCACCTCGGCCGGTAGGAAGAACTCGCCCGTGGCGTTCACCGAAAGGGTATACTCGGCCACTGTGCCGACCCACTTACCGGCCAGCATCAACTGCTCTTCGGCCGCATTGACCATGCGTTTGATCGCCGAGTCCGAGAGCTTGTAAGCCTCGGGAAGTTCCAGACCGATCCGGCCCCAGTGGTAGCCGAAGGTGTCATTGGCTGAAGCAAGCAACGCTTCACGAGTTGCCCGGCGCGTGCCTTCGATCTCGGTCATCACATCACGCTCGACCAAGGCGACCGCTTGCTGCTTCAAGGCTGCGGCCACGTCCGACTGCCCCTTCGAAGTGGCGAGGTATGCCTCGACGAGCAATTTCTTCTGTTCGTAAGTCGGCGCGGGGACGGTGCCGTTGTATTCCTCACGGCGCTGGACAAAGGCTTGGTGCGTTCCGATTTCCGTCGAGGCTTGGCCAAGGTAGGTTGTCAGACGCCCCGTCGGGATGGTGACGCCGTCGGGCAGTTCGTTGTGCAAATTGCCTTCATCACCCGCTGCCGCTCGACGCGCCGCCTCGACCTGGGTCATCAGGTCGCGCTCGATCAACGCTTGCGCTTCGGCTTTGAGGGCCGACGCTGCTTCGATCGCACCAGTTGAGGTCGCGAGATAGGACTCCACGTATTTTTTCCGCACTTCATAGGTAAAGGGATTGGGTTTGGTTCCACTGGAATAATCCTCACGACGGGCCAAGAAGTCCCAGTGAGTGCCAGCCTCCGTGGCGGCTTGGCCGAGATAGGTTGTCAGGCGGGAGGTGGAAACTTTCACCCCTTCCGGAAGCTCGTTGTGCAGACGGCCTTCTTCCCCTGCTTCGCCGCGACGGGTTGCTTCAATCTCAAACATGAGGTCGCGCTCGATCACCGCTTGAGCCTCGGTCTTGAGTGCCGCCGCCACGTCGGGAGCGGCATTGGTCGCCGCGACATAGGATTCGACCAGCTTCTTGCGGACCTCAAACGGGAAAGGATTCGGCTTGGTGCCGCCGAAGTAATCTTCGCGGCGGGCAAGAAAGTCGTAATGGGCCGAGGCGTCGAGCGCGGCTTGGGCCAAGTGCTGCGTCAGGCGGGCGGTCGAGATGGCCACGCCATTGGTCAGTTCGTTGTGCAGACGACCCTCTTCCCCTGCGGCGGCTCGGCGAGCGGCTTCGACTTGCGCCATGAGGTCGCGCTCGATGACGGCCAAGGCTTCCTGCTTTTTCGCTGTGGCCACTTCCACTGCACCCGTTGCCCCGGCGACATAGCTTTCGACCAAGGACTTGCGGACTTCGTAGGAGAAAGGATTCGGCTTGGTCCCACTGGAGTAATCTTCCCGGCGGGCCAAGAAATCCCAGTGCGCTCCGGCTTCAGTCGCCGCTTGGGCCAAGTAAGTTGTCATCCGCGCTGTGGAGATTTTCACACCCTCCGGCAATTCGTTGTGCAGCTTACCCTCTTCCCCTGCTTCCGCACGGCGAGCCGCTTCGACTTGGGCCATGAGGTCGCGCTCGATGACGGCAAACGCCTCCTGCTTGAGGGATGCCGCCACATCCGGAGCCGCCGTCGCCGTCGCGATGTATGACTCGACTAATTTCTCACGGATCTCAAAAGGGAAAGGGTTCGGCTTGGTGCCGCTGGAATAGTCCTCACGTCGGGCCAAGAAATCCCAATGCGCTCCGGCATCCGTGGCCGACTGAGTCAGATACTCGTTCATCCGCGAGGTTGGAATCTTCACGCCCTCCGGCAATTCGTTATGCAGCCGTCCCGCCTCGCCGCCAACCACTCGGCGGGCCGCTTCGATTTCCTGCATCAGGTTGCGCTCGACCAAGGCCAAGGCTTCTTGTTTCAAAGCCGATGCCGCGTCGACCGCCGCGCTGGTCGTGGCCAAGTAAGACTCAACCAACTTTTTGCGGACTTCGTAGGGGAAAGGACTCGGTGTCGTGCCGCCCGCATAGTCCTCACGGCGGGAAAGGAAAGAGTAATGGGCCGAGGCTTCGGTCTGGGCCTGAGCGAGATACGTGGTCAGACGTGCCGTCGGGATCTTTACCCCTTCCGGCAATTCATTGTGAAGCTGACCTTCCGTGCCGCCTGCGGCACGACGCACCGTTTCGACATCATCCATCAAGTCACGCTCGATCAGGGCAAAGGCTTCCTGCTTGAGCGAAGCGGCGACCTCGGCGGCGGCATTGGCCGTGGCAATGTAGGATTCGACTAGTTTCTTGCGAACTTCGAAGGTGAATGGATTTGGTTTGATCCCTGTCGAGTAGTCCTCGCGCCGGGCCAAGAAGTCGTAGTGCAGCGAAGCATCCGAAGCTGCTTGAGAGAGATACTGCGTCATCCGCGCTGTCGGGATTTTTACCCCGTCCGGAAGCTCATTGTGCAGACGACCTTCCTCACCGGACTGTCCGCGCCGAGTCCGCTCCACGTCGGCCGTCACATTGCGGTCGATCAATTCCAAGGCTTGTGTCTTGAGCCCCGCACCATCCGCCCCGTTGTCTGCGGCAATGATGGAAAGCGCAAGAAGCCGGACTACTTCGACTGGAAGCAGGGAGTCGAATTGCGCGGCATCCGAAGTCAGCGCGGCAAAGGTCAGGCTGGTCTTGGCCTTGTCTTCGCGGCGGCTGACAAAATTGTAGTGATCGACCGCCTGCTGGTAAGCCTGGTTGATGTAACTCTTGAGCCGACTTTCTGGGAGCCGATATTGGACGAGCGTCTCCAGACCGATCCGTCCGGTCATACCGCCGAAGGTGTTCTGCCCGTTTGAGGTGGCCAGTGATTGAAAGGTCGTCCGACGCGCCCGCTCGACTTCATTCATCAAGTTGCGCTCGATGTAGGAATTGGCCTTGGTCTCCAGCGCGGTGGCCAGTTCCAACTGGTTGTTCTCCTCGCGCCAGAGCGACAAGATCATCGTCTTGGTCGCATCGAGGTTGTCGAGGATGAGGTCGCCCGTGGTCGGCACGCCGGTCGTGCCACCCGATTGCCAGACGAGCGGCGACTTCTCCAACTCCTCGCGGCGGGAGAGGAAATTGTAGTGATCGATCAAACGGCGCTGGGCCTCGTTGATCCGTTGGTCGATGCGCGTCGTATCGGTCACCGCCACGCCATTATCGACGTAGGGTGCCAGCAGATTACGTGCTTCGAGGTAAGTCGCCATTTATTGCAGTCGGATCCAATTCGTCCCGTCGATCTTTTGCCACGCAAAGGATTGACCAGCCGTCGTTCCAGCCGGCAAAGCCGCACCCAGCACGGTATTGCCGTTCAGCGTGACGGTCAGGGTCGTGACAATGCTGCGTGTGAAAAACCGGAGAATCTGTCCGACCACACTATTGTTCGTGCTCGGGAAGGTGAATGTGAAAGTCGCGTAGGTCGTCGTGTTGTTGAGCACCACAGTCTCATCAATCCCGCTCGACCCTGCACTCAGCGTGCCACCCGCTGCGGGCGGCGCGGGAAGAGTAACAATGGCACGATTCTTCTTGGCTTCAGGTGCCGTGAGGTAGGACGCAAAGGTATCGAGCAACGACTGCGGGTCGTTGGGATACTTGGTTCCGGTGGGGAGTGTTCCTGGGATTAGTGCCATAATTGTTAGGTAATGACCGGATACCAAGTGATTGTAATGTTCTCAAAAGCGGCTACCCCCGAAATTGGAGTAACCTCGTAATAAATGTCTTTTGGTATAGGAATCATTCCTGAACCTGCGCGTTTGGTGTTGTTGTTGATGTCGTCTCCCGAATGCCAGACCCACGTATCAGGGTTGCTTGTCGTGCCCACGGAGATCTGTATACCGTTGATAAAATTACCCGACACAATAACGCACAAATATCCATCGTCTGCCGCTTGATAGACGGTGTTGTATGCTCTCGCGACTCCAGCCGCATAGTTTGGAAAAGTAACTTTAGGGGCCAGCTTCGCAGCGGTGACTGCATCGTTAGCAAGCTGCGCGGTTCCAATGCCAAGTGCCTTAGTGGCCGAAGTCGTCTGCGTCGTGGCGTCGTCGAACGTGATGCCGGAGGATGTGATGGAGGTTGGCATGGTTAGAATTTGATGCAATACAGCATGGCGATGTTCTTCGGGCGGGTTTCGGTGCCGCCGGTGGCCAGTGCCGCGCCTGTTGCCGTAGGCCCATATCGGACTGGGCCAAATTGCGTTCCTGTAGTTCCAAAGTTGCCCGTGCTTGAAAAATTATTGATATCATGTGCATGGCTTTTCAATTCGTCGGCCTGCTTTGCACCAAACGTCCCCGCCGCCGTGCCGTCGCCGTTGGTTCCGCTGCCTCGCACGAAGTAGCCGCGCAGGTCGGGCACATTGAAAGTCGTGCTACCGTTGCCAACTCCGTGGGTCGTTCCGACAGCAGCAAAGAGCCTTGCATAGGTGGAACGAGAAACTGCGGTGCCATCTGCCGCCAGCCATCCTGTCGGTGCGCTGTTCATGGCGAATGCCATCACCGCACCAGCAGGGACGCCTCCGGTGGTAATACCCGTCGCGTCCAAGGTCGCCGCGGTCGTCCCGTTGACCTTGATGTAGCCTTGGGCGAGTGTTGGATCTGCTTCTAATGAGATGGCCATAGTAGATGGTTAGCTGTCTTTGATTTCGGTCAGCGTCAGCACAGCAGATGCTTGTCCGCCGTAGCGGCGTGTTCCGCCGTTGCTGTTGTATGCAAAATTTACGGTTCCAACACTTGGGCCAACACGGACAGAATAAGTTATCGCTGAACCGCTGGCCGGAGAATCTAGGTGCTGAATGAAGACCGGCGTAAAGGCATTGGCTACTGAGTGAGTTGTGGCCATTACGTTGATTGCGGTAGATCCACGGAACAAAACGTGGCTTGCTGCAAAGCCAGTGTTTGGCGATGCGCAGAACCCGCTGAACTGAACAAGTATTTTGTTGGTGCTGCTATTCGGCGTGATCGTTGCCGTCAGCAATTCCCAGCCTTCTGTGCTTTGCGGAATGGTGTCGTCAGAAGGAATAGGTGCGCTGATACTCAATACGGTCGCCACTGTAGACGAGACAACCTGAACAACGGCACCATCGGCAACCTTAGAATTAACAACAGCACCATCGGCGATCTCACTTGTAGTCACACACCCATCCGGCAATCCCCCTGCGGTGATTCCGGCGACTGTTCCTGTTCCGTTGATGGTGATCGGCATAATTCTTAGACGACAGTCCAGGTTGAGCCATTGGGCACGGTGACTGTGATTCCGTTGGCGACCGTAATCGGGCCGGCTGACATGGCGTTTTTGTTAGTGCTTATTGTGTAATTCGTATCGACCGTTTGGTCGTTCTCATAAAATACACGATCTGTGCCGCCTCCGGTAGCGCCACGGATTTTGGCATTTGGATCGATCTTGGCTTCGGTCACGGCACCATCGTTCAACATCGAGGTGGTGATGATGCTCGGGCCTCCGGTCAGGACGAGATACCAAGGCATCACGGTGGTTCCGACTGTGTCCGTCGCCTTGAAGAAAGTCATGTAGACGCGACCGCCATTGGCCGTTCCGGAGGTCACGGTGACCACCGCCGAGCCGAGTTCGCCATTGGTATCGGCATCGGTGACACGGGTCAGCACCCATGCAGCCGATACAGTTCCGGTATTGGTCACGCTGTAGATTCCGTTGTGTGCGGCACTGGTCTGATCTTTGACCAGAATGCGGTCATTCGTCGCAACGGCCACGCCGTCGATAGACAGTGCGCCAATGGTTCCGTTGTTGGTCAGGGTCGCTCCGACACCGGAAGTGCCGTTGGCATAAGTCGCGGTCAGGTTGGCCGTGGTCGCCAGCCGCGCCGCGTCTTTGTAAGGCATCCCGGTGACGGCGGAATAGTCGACGGCAATGGGAACGGCGGTTCCGACTGCTGTAACTCGACCCTTGGCGTCAACAGTGAACGGACGCACTTGGGCCGCGTTGTCGTTGTAGGTTCCGGCAGCGACACCGCTATTAGCCAAGGTTGCCGCCGCCGAGACGTTGGCCGACCCGTTGAAACTTGAGAGTGTCGCGGTGACATCGCCAGTCAGCGAAAGATTTCTTGCGGTAGCTAGTGTCGTGGCCGTTGAGGCATTGCCCGTCAACGGTCCGCTGAAAGCGGTGGCCGCACACGTTCCAGTAACGGTCGTCGCGCCCGCCGCCAACGTCCCCGTCGTGCTGATATTTTGCGACCCGAAGGCCGGAGTGATCTTCGTTCCCGCAATCGCCGCCGCGCTGTTCACATCGGCATTGACGATGGTGTCAGCCGTAATCGCCGCAGCAATGGCGATGTTGGCCGAACCATTGAAGGAAGTCGCCGTTCCGGTGACATCGCCGCTGATCGCAATCGTCCGTGCCGTCTGAAGGGTGGTCGCGGTGGCTGCGTTTCCGGTGGTGGATCCCGAAGTTCCCGACACGTTGCCGGTGACGTTACCGACGACGCTCCCGGAAAGAGTTGCCGTGATCGTGCCAGCCGCGAAGTTACCGCTGGCATCTCGGGCCACAATGGCATTGGCGGTATTCGCACTGGTGGCCGTAGTCGCAGAGTTGGCGACCTTGTTAGCCGTTGCAATGGTGGCGAGCTTGGTGTCGACGATGGCTGCTCCGGCCGCAACTTTGGCGTCGGTAATATTCAGCGGCGGGACGATGTCGTTCAGCGCCACTTGACGCAGCGACCCGTCCGTCTGGCGGACAACGGCCACTGCCGTCTCCCCTGCCACTGGAGTCAGGGCCGTCTTGGCATCAAACACCTTGGCCTCGATCGCGGTCAGGGAAGCCCGCACTGTCGTCCCAGCTTGGTTCAGCGGAACCTCGTTGGCCGCAGCCAAGGGCGTCGTTGCTGGGTCTAGCCCTGCGATCTTCTTATTCGCGGTGTATGGCATGGTTGCGGGGTTATTATTCGATCAAAAGAGAAAAGGTGTCGTCGATCAGTAAGGTATACTCAGTCGGAGAATCTTCAATGAGCAGTGTGAGCCCGGCGGGTAAACTGCTCCATGAATCCTGAACCGTGGTCAGTGAATCATCCAAACTGAAGAGTTCTTTGACTTCGGCCATTAGAGGGTTCCTCCGTTGACGGCTTCGGTGAGCCGGTTTCCGTGCAGCATGAGCCGGCCGAGCCGGGCACGGCCCGACCAGTTGACCCGCAAGGTGAAATCATAACCCAAGTAAGCCGGAACGTCCGTGGCCAGATTCGCCGTTCTGGGAGGAGCCGGAAAGCGAACCTGGGGAGCGTAGCCCCGCTCGTAGTTGAGAAGCTGCGGCGGGTCAGGATCGTAAGATGTGGCCGAGGTATTAGCCTCCAACTGGGCACCCCAGACGAGAACGCCGGACATCCCGTCGCCCGCATAGCTTGTCGTCGTTCCGGAAGCGACGAGACCGATCAACGTCCGGACCGTTCCAGCGCCCGTCGTCTCCGAAGTCATGGAGCAGCGATACCAGCCATCGGCGAGGGGTGTAATCGTGGCGGTCGCCGTGGCGGTAACGGAGGTAATGGCTCCACTGCCTTCTAGCAAAAAGTGCGCTGTTCTGGAGGCGGAGAACGCTGCTCCGGTGGTGGGGAATTGCAGATAGATGCGGGTGCGTCCCGACGGCTTCAGATACACGGAGAACGTGTAGCTGGTAAGCGACTGCAAAGTCGGGCTGGTCCGGTAAGTGCTGTGGACACTAGTGGATGTCGTCTCAATCAGACTGTCGGCGGTCAACGTCTGAAGCCCGAGTGGATCGAGAGCGGTGTCGGATAGTGTCGTGACGTTACTTTTGACCCACGTCACATCGTCGATCTTCTCAGACCAAGAGAGAAGGTTCTTACTCTCCAAGAGGAACTCCGTCTTGAAGTTGCGCTCGAAACTCTGCCACGTCGTAAAGTTCGGGTAGTCGTCGGGCCGATAAGCCAGCGAGCAGTTGAACTCGTTGTCCGGCCCGCCACCGATATCATCGAACCACAAGTCACAGCGGATCAGCTTTTTCAGGCCCATGTCGTCCTTGAAGTTCATTGCCCGCGTCACGATGCCCGAGTGGATGACCCGCGGTCCTTCGACCGGCGTGTCGTATTCATCGTCCTTCGTCACCTGCCAAAGCTCGATGCGCCGACCCGTATCATCTTCATGGAAGCACCACGCATAGCACTGCGGGTCGCCATCGAAGGTGCCTTGGATAAGTTTCACAATGCGAAGCCCCGTCCAGACACCGTCGAAAACCGCCGCGGATTTTCCGCGCCCTGCCGAGGTTGATTGGAAATCGAGCACGGCAACGCCGTTGAAAATCGTCGGGATAGGCTGTGCTGCGTAGGTGTCAGCCTCAGTCTGGTTCGCTGCCCGACGCGGAAAACGCTGCGGTAAGCAAGTCATCAAGAGCCGCCCGTCGAACTGGGCGAAGCTCACATTGTCGAGCATCCACGAAGTATCCTGTTTCAGAATGGGATCAATCTCCGCAGAGATCGGGGTCTGCCCGTAGCCCGTCGCCTCGGCGCGAGCATTGCGGTAATTGCGGATGCCGTTGCCTTCCAGGGAGCGGAAGAACAGATCGCCATTGACCGACAGGATGCTCTCGCTTGTCGTGCCGATGTTGTCGAACAGCACACGCTGAAAGCCTTCGGTATCTTTCCATTTCTCTCGCGGAGCGGACACCGCGAGGGTCACCGCGCCACGTTCACAGAACGCGATGAGATCCCCCTGCCCCGTAGCCGTGTCTTGCACCGGAAGGAAGGCCAAGGCTTTGACCCGACCCACCTTCCCGCTCGGGGCCAACGCTCCACCTTCATTAAGAAAAGTGTTTTCAGTAAAACGCAAAAGATCGCTGTCTTGGCCTGCGTTGAATCTAGATGTGGACCCGCCCGTGCCTGCCGTGGAAAGTGTGACAGGGATCGTGAATGTCGTCGCCGCAGTAACCGTCGCGACATAAGTCGAGTCAATGACCGAACTATTCCCAGAAATTGAAACGAGGTCTCCGTTAGACAATCCATGTGGAGTTGCCGTGGTGATTACGGAAGGATTTGCAGCCGAAGCACTGACGATTTTTGCTTCAGTCAAAGATCCACTGAAGACCAAGTCACCCGCGATAATCTCTGATCCTTCATTGACCGCAACAAAGAGCCGCCCTTGACCATAAGCCATCTGCTTGCCGATCGGCACCGCTTGGCTCCCGTAGTAGCTGGCCCGGCGGCAGACGTAACCATCAAAGACCCGGGGTTCATCAAACCCATTTTGGATGATGACATACTTCTCCGCTTGGACCATAAAGACGGGAAGCGTGGTATCCATTTCATCGCTCAGATTTACACGCATCACGGAACGTGCTTCGAAATCCAGCGCCATGATCTTGCCGTCGACAACAACGATCAACTCGGTCGGGTTTCCCTCGCGGGGATCTTGGTAGACCAGCGTCCCTTGCAAGAAGGTGCCGGACTGGATATCGTTGGCGTAGCGCGTCCGGCTGGTCGCTGAGTTGTAGAAATCCTCGCCGTAAGTCGAGTCGATGTCGCGGATGATCGCGCCTTGCGTGGTTGCCGTTCCGCTCGTCGCATTGGCGTAAGTAAAAGTCGTCGCTCCGGTTTTGGTGATCCGGTAAGTGCCGTTGAATCCGGAAGGCGAAGCTCCCGAGATCGTCACCACGTCGCTGTCATCGTAGCCGTGGTTCGCCGTGGTCGTGACGGTAGCGAGTGAGCCGCTGCCAGAAATCGAGGAACTCGTCCTCGGCGGCTGCGGATTGCGCCAGTAATCCGGCGAGATCTCACGAAACCCAGGACGGGTGCGCGGGCCGTTGCCGCCACGGAAGGTGACGTTCGTGGCATACCAAGCGGCTTCGCTTGGCGTCTGGGGCGGCTCCTTGGAGCCGTCCATCCCCGCAGGAAGGCCGCGGAAGCCGTCGATGAGACGCTCCGTGTCGGCGATCATGCGATTACTCCATCATTCCGGAGCGGATGGCTTCGTCGAAGCCCATCTCTTCGTCCATCTCCTCGGCTTCGGGAGCTTCGGACGTGGTGACGGGGAGACCGTCGACAGCGACGAGTTCAAGCTCACCTTCACCGAGTTTAAGCGTGGCGAGGGCGTCGAATGTGGAGCCGACTTCCACGCCATCGGGCGGGACCATTCCTTCAGGGATTGCGAATTTCATAATGTTTATTGGTTTCTATTGGCGAGCCAGGTTTGCATCGGACCCACGGATTCTAATATAGCAGCATAAGCCGCCGCGACCTCCGGAACTTCAGCGATTGCCGCCCAAAGTTCATCAGTCGTGAAAGTCGTGTCGAATGCCGAAGGGCCGATCTCTTTGGTGCCGGCGTTATACGGCGCGAAGTGCGCTTCCATCTTCCCACTGTCCACGCCGTCGCTGGCCAGCAAGAGGCGCTTGATCCAGAGATGGGGAAACGTCTTCTCCGGTGCGGCCGGGAAGACGATGGGATTCGGCGAAGGAATGTTCATGCTAGAAATGGAGCACCTCTGGCACCCTGGGAGCCGAAGCTCCCAGAGTGATGTGAGGTGCTACCTTAGTAGCAAGCGACGAGGTCGAGAGCGCGAGCGCAGCGTTTGTGGCGAACCACAAAGCCGAGGTCAGGACGCTCCACCTTCGGGCCATACGCGAAGAGTGCCCGGAAGAACCCTGTATTTCCATCGACGTTGCAGTCGCGGTCAGGGATATTCCGCCAGACGAATTCACCGGTCCAGCTATACTGGGGGTTATACTTCATCGGGCTGGCAGCTTTCGGCTTGGGCACAAGAACCTTCAACACGTCAGCGTGATAAATCACGGTGTCGGTGTATTCCGCATTCTTGTAGGCGTCGGACACTTCCCACTTGTCACCTTTCGTCGTCGGGGTCGACGCGAACGGCTGACGGCGAACCCATGCACCGCCGACGAAGTCGTAACGGGGCGGGAATTCAACCGTGAAGAAGCGGAAGCCGCGATACACGCCAGACAGACCGGGCGCTCCGAGCATCGGGGACTGGGTCTCCGAACCCTCGTAAGCGTAACGGAAGTCGTCACGGGTGTTAGCGTCTTGGCGCTTGAGGTCATGGAACGTGAAACGCTCGCCGACTGCGGCATAAATCGGGGTCATCTCGTCAACGCGAGCAAACGGATTCATGCTGCCGCCATTGTAACCAAGCTGCTGGTAGATCTCTTCGAGGATTCCCCAGGTAAGTTTGGAAGTGGCCGGAGTCGAAGGGAAGACCGAGCTACCAGACGGGAGGTTCGCCGATGCGACCATTTTGGTGCCGCAAGCGTCGATATACTCGTCCTGATAAGCGTTGGTCCAAACCCATTTCGTGTTCTCGGAAAGAACGCGAACGATGTTTTTGACCTGATCTTCGACCTGCCAGGCGAACTGAAGATCGTCCAAACAGATGTCGGGCGAGTTCAGCGCGGCCTTTTTGAGGCTGGTCTGGCGCAGGGTGATGCCGAAGTTGTCGATGTTCTGACCGGCGACTTGGCACTGACCGCCCGCTTCGCCGTCCGAAGACTCCCATGCACTAAAAGTGACGGGGCTGGACGAGAGCGTGCGCTCGTAGATCGGGTAACTATATTCCGTTCCTTGCCCGTCCATCCACTGCTCACGCGGCAGATACTTCAGGTAGAAATCGGAGTTGATGATGTTCTTCGAGACATTGTTCCGGATGAGGCCGGCATGTTCCACGAAGAGAGCTTCAATATTATTGCAAGGCATAATGCTTGTTTTTCTCCTAATTTGTGGGGTTATTACTTCGCCTTGATCGGGAGACGCACATGCGGTCCGAGGCTAGTGACAACACCACGATTTTGCTTTTCTCTTCCCGTCGCGGATCGGGCTTCCTCGCGAACCTAACTTTCTGATTTCTACCGGATGATTGCCGCTACCCGTAAACGTGAGACTAAGATACGGCAGCATAAGGGGTTGTCAAATTGTGGGGTTATGCTTGCTCCCTCATGCAGGACATCGCCGTCACAAAAACTACCGAGAGATTGTTATAGATCCGACCACACTTATGTAAATCTGTAGCCTTTTCTATCCACCGAAAAATGCAGAGGCGGCTCCCTGGAAGGAACCGCCTCGCGTCCGGTCACCGAAGTTCCCGGAGGGGTATGGAAACAAACTAACTAGAGAGCCCCGATTTGATGGCGCTGAAAAAGTCTTCATGCTCCACCTTTTCGGCTGTGCCCGAGCCGATGGCCGGATCCGCAGATCCCCCACCCGCGCCGGGTTTGGCGCTCTGATACTTACCGAGGGTCTTCTGAAGTTCGGCTGTCTTGGCCCAAAGCTGCTGCACCATCCCATAGAGGAAAGGCGAAGCCGCAGCCCGCAGCGCCAACTCGGCTCGCGCCGTGTCGTTCTCAGCCACGACATTCCAGTCGAGTCCGGTGGCGAACTGCTCGATCTCCCCGATCTTGGCATTCCACACCTCGTCGCCTTCACGGCGGCGGAAGAGCGGAGCCTTCTCGGAAACATCGCCCCAGATCTTCTCCAGCGCCCCGCGATACTGCTTCTGGCGGGTCTCGACGAATGCCTTGTTCTGCTCGGCGTG
>Ga0208229_1000002_pt1 | contig 113649 bp, 104 predicted proteins | sample LakMenEpi22Aug11_FD_150725 | JGI IMG/M metagenome (GOLD analysis project Ga0208229, IMG submission 150725) | Freshwater microbial communities from Lake Mendota, WI - 22AUG2011 deep hole epilimnion (SPAdes) | ecosystem: Environmental > Aquatic > Freshwater > Lake > Epilimnion/Euphotic zone ... | reverse complement strand
CGCGCTTGAGTGTTCTTTGGTGTACTCCTCAATATGGTTGAAAATACATTTAAAGCAGGTACCGCCACCGCCGATCAGTTTGAAGTCGGACAGGATGTTTTCGACGGCGCAGACATGGTGGAGGCGTGTGTCGAAGCAGAAGGCCTCGCCGCAGATTGAATCCACACTCTTGACCGCGCCGTGGATTTCGGACATAAAGTCGGTCAGAAGCTGTTCATCGATAGAGCCCGAAACGTCGATGTAGATCAGGACGTGGACTTGGTTGCCGGAAAAGTCGTCCAGGTACAGACCGTTGTACACGTGACGTCGATCGTAGCCGGAGAAGTCCGTCCTCGACTCGGTAATGTACTTGTAGAGGATAGTGCGCCAGTCGATAGTAGGTTCGAGAAGTTCGGCAAACACGCGCTCCAAAGTTGCACCCATCGAGCCCGCCTTCTTCATACGAGCGATGGTAGCCGCCTTGGTCATGGCGTCTTTCCAGTCGATCCCGCCGTCATCCTGGCCGGTGCCTTGGCCGTCTCCATCACCCTCACCCTCACCCTCACCTTCCGGATTACCATTAAACAGGCAAGCATTTACCTGAGTAATTCCGTATTTCTGTTGAAGATGCTTGGGGTTTTCCGCCTGCTTCTGCTTGATGATCGAGTAGATCTCTCGCACGCTCAAGTGCTTCAGCTCATTGTCTCTGATCGCACCGTCGGTAAGCTTGATGTTGTTTTCGTCGCAGATCCCGTTGACGACAATATCACAAGCGATGTTCGAGATCGCCGGGTCGTTCATCGAGATATCTTTCATCCGGGGCACATGCAGCAACGCTGCGTGCAGTACCTCGTGGATCAGAATACCTTGAAAGGTTTCGTCGTCAAGCGTATCTGAAAAGTCTTTGTTGAAGAAGATCGACTGGCCGTTTGTAGCGGCAGTAGGAATGTTTTCGGTTTCTTTGACTTGAGCGTGGAACAGCAAAGTACCGAAGAACGGAGAGTTTTTGAGCAGCTTTACTCGGGACTTGATGACCCGTTTGGCGATTGGAGGTGCCATGTTGGGGGGGGGAAGTGACAGGTGTACAAACTTGAGAAGGAGGGCGGGATTTACCCGCCCCCTCGCCAGTGAAATGCTCAGGAATTGAGCAGCTTGGCGTACCGAGCCATGAAGGACTGGAGATCTTTGTCCTTGTTCACCTTGACGGCGAAGTTCTCAAACATGCCTTTGACGGACAGGGCAGTAATCGCGTCGTAGAAGAACACGCCGAGGTAGTCTTCGGTTGTCGCTCCAACGAGCCATTTGGCCGCGTTGAAATAGTTGTCCACAGTCTCGGAGCGTGCCACCAACGCACCAGTAACCGCATAGACCATGCTGGGCTCGTTGGGCATCTTGACGGACATATCGCCGTTCAAGACTTTCTCCACGGCAGGCAGCTTGCTGTAGATCTTGATGAACGATTTGAATTCGGCTGCAGCACCTTCGCCCACGGCCGGATCGACGCTCAGGCCGATCTTGAGGAGGTCGGAGGCGTATCCCCAGCTCCGGGGGCTGGGCCAGGCGATGGCGTCTTTGGAGAACTTGTGGAGGGAGTCGGGGCGGAAGTTCAGGTAGGAAATGATTTCTTCCCGGATACCGTGCTTGATCGCGTAGGTCTTCCAGGAGTTCAGGTCGTGTTCGACAGTGAAGTGCAGGAAGCGGTTGGCGAGAGGAGCGGGCATCTGGTTGACTGCAGCCCGGTCCTCGACACGGTTACCGGCGGCGACAATGAACCAGCCATCGGGTACGGTGTAGTCGCCCACGCGGCGGTCCAGAACGAGTTGCATGGCCACGTTCTGAATGGCCGGGGGAGCGAGGTTCACCTCGTCCAGGAACAGAATCCCCTTGCCGGACTGGGGCAGGAAGCTGGGGGGCGCGAAGTGGGCGATTCCTTCTTGGACGAAGGGAAGGCCGCGAATGTCAGTAGGAGCGAGCTGGCTGAGGCGTACGTCGATCACCTCCATGCCGTTCTGTTCGGCCACTTGCTGAACGATTGAGCTTTTGCCGATTCCAGGTGCGCCCCACATCATTACGGAGGTTTTGATGGCCCCGGCGATAATGGCCTGGAGGGTTTTGGCTGCTTCGGAGACGTTGAGTGTGAGCATTGGGTGAGGGGTTTTCCTCTCGGGACCTCCTCACCCTAACACACGCATCAGGTAACTGCAATGGTCGTTGCGTCCTGTGTCTGGATCGTCACATACAGTAACCCGTCAGCCATGGTCGCACTTTTGACGGTGGCGGAGGACGGCATGGGGAAACTGATGGAGAAGGGGGCGACACGCGCTCCTGCCATCACGTACGAGGAGTAGTCCCTGGTGGTGTCGGACGATACGTCTAGACGGCCAGGCGAAACACTAACTTTAACATCCTCTTTCTTGAATCCCGGCAAAGCGATTTCGTACACAATCTGATCATCGCAAACTTTCGCATTATGGCGAGGGACTGTTGCGCCTCCTCGCACTACAGGAACAGAACTCATGCCGTCAAGGGCGCGGAGAAGGGAAACTGCGGTCTGGGGTAACATGTGATAAGGGGATTGAAATCAAGCGCCAGGAGGCCCCGGCAACAAGATTTCACCGATCATATCACGGAACGTGGTTCGGTCGACCCCCCGTCACAAGTCGGGATTACCGCACCGAAAAATCTGTTCCCGCCTCCCCTAAACAGAACCACCCTTTGTGATTTGTTTGTTTTCTGTTGATAACTTTCGATAAAGTACTCCTGTCTAAATTTAGGTGATTAAATTCTTCCCAAAGATCCGACACTGTATAACCCGAAGTCACTATCCCCAACTCATAATTCACCCAATTAAATCTTTTAGACTTCCCTCTGACAATTCGAGATATTAATTTTCTTGTGCTTTTTGAGTGATAACCTTTGTTTTTTATGGTCTTGGGCTCACCAGTGTTGCCCCTAGACCTCTTACGGATAGCAGACTTCTTGACTTCCTCTAAAAATTTTCTAGCGTATTCTGGAGTAAATCTTCTCTTCAGTTCCCCCTCGCTAAGACTTTCTTCGATTAATTCTGTTCTTATTACTATCCACCCTCTGTAACTATTACAAAGTCCGCTAGCTACTGAATTTAACTTATTTCTATTCAAATTTAGATAGTAATATTCTCTGCATATTTCGGCTGAAGATTTATTGAAAACAAATCCTATATCCACATGGCACCAGCAGCGTGAGACATACCTAGAATGGCTGGGGCCCCAAAGATTTCCAGAACCTCCTTCCCCACCGTCGGTTTTATTTAATAGTATACCCCCTGTCGGGTATAAATCTATTCTTCCGTATTTAGCTATAAGCTCTATCTCTAATTTGAAAGCAGTCTCTTCATCGAGATCTTTATGCAGTATGTGGATATTCTTCACCCTGTCCCGGGGGCATTTAGTTTTTCTGGCGCTTTTCCAGCAGTTGTAGGGCCTGTTTTTTGTCCCTTTTCCTATATAATAATAGGTCCCTACATCCCCAAACTGGTCGGATTTTTCCCTGGCGTAACCGTAAACTAGAAAGTCCTTACGTTGGGTATTAGACATAGGATTTATTTGTTCACTTAATGAGTATTAGTCCCCACCCGGTCCCTTCTCCTTCGACTTGCCATCTCCTCTCAAAATTCCGAAAGGAGTATCTCATTCTATACCCGTTTTGAGATCCGAGAAATCCCCCGTAAATCAGATCGGCTTCTCCGTATGGGTCGTTGACAATATACTGCGATTTGTCCTCATCGACACCGATGATCACGCACCAATGACCGCCTCCCGACGGTGCGGTAACAGGACCTTTGTGCAAGTAGCCTACTGGGACAGGAATATCTTTCTCGAGTTGTGCGATTACATCTTTACGTGTCAGATTCTGCCTGAAAGTGGCGTGAATACCGAGATCGCGCAAGGCGCGGACCTGGGCGGTGGAGTTGGTAGTATCGCCGTACTTGAATACGTATTTTGTCATGTAGAGGTCGTCTGCCCCTCTGTTACCCCCTAAGCATCCTGGCTTCAAAAACTCAGCCGCAGCAGCGCAACTGGAGCTAAAGCACATCCTCGCCCCGTGGTTAGTGACCGAATCAAGTTGTGTATAGTACGGTACGTTTAGCAGGATAAGCTTGTTGTCCGGTTGATGGACTTCTGGCTTACCCGGTACTACAATGTTCCAATGCGGCTTGTAGATATACCAGGTCCCCGCACCATAATCAATAGTTACTTTGATATGGGCGCCTTCATCCACTGAATCAGTAATGGTATAAGACCGCCCTTTCGGGACTTGCACTACCTGTTGTGGGGTAAGTTCAAAAGACTGCAGCGGCTCTTTTTTGAGTAAGGTATCCACCTTCGCGGTCATTAACCTTTTGTCTGATTTGAATTTCTCTAGGCCGGACGACCACAACGCGCCTTCGGCTGTCCGCCTGCGTTTTAGGCCTTCTTCGACATTCGATCCCGGGTTTCGATAAAGCAGCAATGCTTCCGGTACTCGCTCCCAATCCTTATCCCTTAAATAACGGCTTATGGTTGTAAAGTCCGGGGAGTTATAAAATCCGGCCCCTAGGTTGTATGAGAAGGACAGCAATGCCCCAATCTGCTCTTCGGACATCGAAGCAGCGTGAGGCAGTTTTAAAATGGCGGGCAAAAAAGCTGTTTGTAACTGATACTCGAGTAGAGAATCAGCTTCCTGCTGAGTAATTTTATCTCCTTTCTTAAAAGGTTTTCCCTGCCTATCTTTGGTACTGCCCCAACCAATTGTCCAAGGCTCACCGCCCGTCTTAGGGTCTGGATACGCAGTTAAATGGCAACCTTCAAACCTTTTAATCAGCGCGATTCCCGATTGGGGAATCTTTCTCGTCGTCATCGTCGTCGTTGTCATCTAAGCCCGGGGGGTAACTATGAGCTTTAAACACAACTCCGACCACATCGTCACCGTCTTCGATTTCACCGACTTCCGGATGACCTGGACCCGTCTCCATCAGCTTTCTCAACTCGTCTGGGATCCCGTTACCACCAGACATTGTGGGTTGTTGAACTCGCGACACGATCCGGTCAAAAAGGTTCTTTTTACCGGCAAAATCCAAGGAGTCCGACTCGATCTCCAGGGTCAAAGACTTCATCCTGACGCCATGTTCCTGCATTTTCATCGACAGGGCGGCTAAGGCGGCCAAAAGGCCCAAGCCCCAGCTTGAAAAAATGAAAAAATAGAGGATTAGAGTCATGGCAAAGGGGTTTCCAAGCAATTATTATATCACGATCTGCGAGATCGTGTCCCCGAGCATTTCCATTTGGCTCGAGAAAGGCAGAGAGGGGTATTTTTATCTTTGCCGGAGCAGTCGTAGTCGTATTGCTTACGTTGTCCTTCTGAGCGGGTGCAGTACCGGTCGCCTTTTGACGTGCCTGGGGCGATGGAATAGCCTTTGGCTCCGTAACGAACTTTGCGTTCGCGGCCAGTGTCCGGATCGGTTACTGTTTTGACGTATTTTTTCTCCCCGTACTCCGGATCTATTCCCCAGCCATCGGGAATTTGACAGTCAAATTCACTCGTCATTTAGAGTAGAAGCGTCTTGATTACCGGTTAAGTGTTGGGATTTTGTAATTTTAGGCCCGAGGACTCCTCCGGACTGAGTAACATTCCAGCCGTCAGGCACTTTTACCTCTGCGTATTTGGAATCTCCACATTCGGAAGAATCGGAAGACTTAACCTTTACACAATTAGGTACTTTTTTACCGTTAAGTTCTTTTTGACCCACCATTTCATAACCCTTCCAACATGGGCCCGGGCCCTGCATTTCCTCGGCAAATACAACGTCTCTATCTTTGCCCGTATGTTGCATGTATTGGGCGACAGAATTTAGGTAATCCGAGGCAATCGCGAGTTTGTTTGATATCCACTCGGGAATATTAGATTCTTCGTTTATCAAAGAATCGATTAGCAACGCGTTGCGAGCAGCGCTGCGCAAGTCGCCTTGTGCCATCTGGCCCTCCGGGTCGTCATGGTCCGTCTCGGACTCGCAATACTCTTCATCCATCTCATCTTTAATAGCCTTATCCCGGGCCATTTCCCAATCGTCGCTGTCAATGTCCCCGTCATCGTCGTGGTCACGACCCTCACCCGTGTCATACTTCGACTTGCCCGCACTACGCAAAGCGGCTGCTATTGCTTGTTTTTGGGGCATGCCCTCGTGCATGAGTTTCGAGATATTCTCGGAGATTACGTCTTCGGACGTACCGGACTTAAGTGGTGCCATGGTAATTATCGGAGTAGTGATCGAACGGATTGAGAAAATTCCTCGTACGACATTTCTGACGTATTAAACTTGCGAGGTTCTTGTTTTTTAGCTGTGAACAGACTAGGTTGAACTGGTGCCCGGCCTCCTTTTCTGGGCTTGGAGGGGGGTTTGCCGAGTTTCTTCTCCTCCTTAGCTAAACGACGCTCTTCCACTTTCGCTCTGGCGGCAAGCTTTTGTGCCGTATTCTCTCTCCCTAAGGGTAGGGGAATTTGACGAGTAGACTCGCGTCTTGCAGGAGGTTTACCTCTAAAATCATTAGGATTACCTTGGTCGTCAAAAAGATTTCCGCCTAATTCTTCATTTCTGGACTCCGGTACTTCCGGGGATTCTTGAGCGGGAGAACTACCACCTTCAAGTGGGTTGGTCGCAGAAGTTTCTGTTACGAGTCCCGAAGGAAATAGTGTTCCTTGCGTATATTGCTTAGCAACTTCTTTGGCAGAGAGACCTTGCTCTATAGCTTTTTTCAAAGGCTGTTTTACTTTTCTCACGTCTTGAGGTGTGATTTTGAATCCTTCACCGGAGGGGGCAGGTTTGCCTTTACGGCCAAGACGTTCTTCGGGGAGAGTTTCTCGCGGAGAAGTGGGAGCCTTTTGCTCTTGACTTGGGGGTTCTGGCTCCGGCTGCTGTCCAGCCGGGGCAGGCCTACCACCAGAAAGGAAATTATTTAAGTACTGGGTCGCTAGATTGTCAAAATCAGGGTCCTCTATGTCATAGAGGTCTTTAATGTTAAAGATCGATTCCTCGATAAAGAAATTAATTTGCTCAGGGTCTTTTTTGAGTCTTTCTACTTCGGCTTTAACTGCAGCGGCTTGGCCTGGACTTACAATTTTAGGGAGTAACTTTGCATTAGGATCCACTTTAATACCAGAATTGACCCTGGCCTGAAGCTCTATCTGTTTATTTAGCTCTGTTGAAAGATTCGGCATTAGGCGTTCGAAAGCTTCAGCCGTCTCAGCAGAAACTCTCGGGGCACCTCCCTCTTCTTTTTGAGCAGGTGCCGGGACTTCCTCAGGTTGAGACTCTGTCTGGGGCGTTTCTTCTACCCCTTCGTCGTCATCATCCTTAAGCCAGTCTTTTCTAGAAGTTTCTAGTTTTGCTCCTAATCCGCCCTTTTTAAGCTCTTTGGAGATTTGAGAATCTTCATCTACTTTCGGAGTTTTAGCTTTTCTAACCGCATTTGCTTTATCCAACCTGGCCTGCATCTCTTCTTTTTCTTCGGCCACCCTTTTATCAACTTGAGCCTGTCTAAGTTTGGCAGCCTTACTCCCCGGGATCGGCACCCCTGTGGTACCTCTACCCTCGCCCTCTTTTTTCCTGCGGATATCACCTCTAATCTCCTCTCTAGCAGCACCACCGCTACTCTCTACTTCAGACATTATCTTTAGCAATTCTGCCTGAAATTCTTCCTGACTAACTTCTCCTTTTTCGACGCCCTTCATTAAAAGATCTAGCCGTTCTCTCTGTTCGGGAGTAGGCTCAGGTTTTTTAGAAAGTGCTTGAAGCCTTCTTTGAACTGGGGAAGAAGGGTCTATACCCTGGGATTTGGGGGGTACTTTTTGCTCAGGAGGCTTTCTTTTCTGGGGACGAGACCCCGCAGTGCCTGAGGTTTCATCTACTTCTACATCGCTTTTTACTTTTCCCGGCTCAGTAGGTTTAAGGCCCGCCTCTTTTCTAATTTGCCCGGTTTTTTCGTCCACACCGGATCCGGGTTTTTGCCATGTCTCGGGCATCCCCAGTGCGTCTTTCCCTCTGCCACCCGGCTCTCTTCTTTGCTGCCTAATCGGAGAAGCTTTCTTTCCCTTCTCGAAAGTAGCACCGGTTGCTTTATTTTGTTCTCGTGTTTCTGCTCTTTTCTGTTTAGAGTCATCCGACTCTTTGGTTAATCTGGCTCCCGGGTTTTCTCCCACACCCGCCTTGCTCATAATAGCATCGGCGATTGCCATTGCCTCTTTTTGGTTATACCTGCGAGACTGATTTTTAGAGTCTAAGTAAGCTCCTACATACCCTAAGCTTCTGTTCATAAGCTTTTGAACAGTTGCCATAAAGATATCTTTCTCGCTCTTACCCTGGGCGTCTAAACTTTTGACGAAATCTTCGCCCTTTTCCCTGCCAGCTACTGATCTCTGATATACTTTTTTGCACTGAGGGTCTACACTACCGTCCCTTAAAATGCAAGGATTATCCGTCCTGAACTGACCCTTTGGGGTCGGCTTTTGCATTCTATTTTCTTGTATCGCTTTGGATTTTTTCGCCTTTTCCTGAAGGACTTCTTTTGAATCTCCGGCAGCCATTTAGTTTACGTTGACAAATATATAAAAAGCTTTCAACTGTCCTGAGTCTTCCACCCCTCCGGGACTTCGATGTTCAATTTTTTCTCCTCTGACGAGAAGATAGGGTTATCGCCACCTGTCACAGTGGCTTCCTGCTCTTGCTCTTTACGCTTATCGCCAGAGACCATGCCTTCTCCCCCCGCACGCGCCATATCCATGTTCATCATGAGCTGAAAATTTCCTCTAGTAATTCATTGCTGAACTCTTTACCGTTCTCGTTGCGGAGGAGTTCGTCCGTCCGTCTCTGCTCTTCATGGCACACCTTACTTATATCGGCCAGCATCCCCAGCACGGCAGACCTATCCCACTCAGCGATTTCCGCCTGCTCGGACAGTTTCTGATACCGTTTAAGGATTTCTTCGAGGATCGTGAGGCTCATTTCCCTGACGGCAAGCCAGTTATTTTTGACCTCTTGATCTTCTACTTCTTCCTGATAATGGTGGCTTTGGGATATGAGACGGATGAGACTTTTACCCACCTGCGCAATAGATTTAGGGCCGATACGATCCAAATCGATCTCGCTAAGCTGGTTAATAATCAGCTCTTGGGCATCGCGTCCGAGACAAGAGAAATCGCGTAAAGAATTTCGCATGTATCAAGCTTTCAACTGGTTGACGTCCTTACTGTAATTATTTGCTCTCCCGAGTCCACCGCATACCGTACTGTGATATAACACGTTCCCTCTTCGCCAATTGACAACGAGACGTTTAAAGATTCCTCAGACAGGTACGGCACCGCGCTTAAGATCTGTTTTTTAATGTTCTGCTCTTCAATGTCTTCGCTTAATGTTTCGAACAGCAGTTCTCGGACTCCGAGAAATGGATTGCCCACTCTCTCGCCTATCCTTGTTTCTAACACCTCCTGAATGGCCTGACCAATGCGGTCGTATCCGTACGATGTGGATATACCGCCATTACCGTCGAGTTGCAGTGGGTAAGTTAACCCCCTCAACGTGTTGTTTTGTAATGATGAATTTGTAGAGGAAGAATCAAAAAATAGTTGAGGGTTCTGGCGCGAATCCCTGTTCTCCATGTTGAGACGGTCGCGCAATGCGAATTTGTTCTTGATCCTGTCGAGTTCGGGAGTGTCGATCCTATTTCTCGTCATGATACTTTAGACCTCATAACGTTTTGGACATCGGCGTATTCTTTCCACGCCTCGTCGATAATGGTGATGACGGGTTGTTTGAGTTCGCGGGCGATTTGCTCGGCATCGGCAAAGAACGCGCTTGTTTGTACGGTCAGGTTGATGTTTATTTGGGTCGGGCCGCCGCTACTCGTAACGACTTCACGATTGCGTAGGTTCTGGCCCACTAAACTTGATAAAGTGGCGAAGCCGTTGCTCGGGATAACGAACTCGCCATCGTTAACAACTAAGGGCTGTCGTCCGCTCATTCTTGCTTCCAGGCCTAGCGCCGGACCGGCGAAATTCAATCCTTTGTTGTTGATTGTTGGGATTTGGTAAGAAGTTACAGATACCGCCGCTCCTAGCAACTCTCCGACACCAGACAACTTGTCCTTAACCGGGCCGGGGGCTTGTTCCCAAATACCTTGTATGACAGTGGCGATTGTCCTGGGCAAGGCGGTTGCAGCGGATAAAGTAGCGTTTAGCAGGCCGACAAACCCGTTGACCATCGCCTTAAGGGCGTTTTGAAGGCCTTTGCCTGCCCAGTCCATTAGATCTGAAAATCCTTTGGTGAAGTTGTTCCATGTACTACGGAGTCCTTGACCTATAGAGTCTAAAAACTCGGCCATTTTGTCTCTGACTCCCTTGTCCATTAAGGGGGCGACACCGCCAATAACTCCCCCGATAACCGCACCGGCTGCCGTTCCGATACCTGGCACGATAGAGCCAATAGTCGCCCCTAGCATCGCCCCTTCGAACCCCCCGGATAGGACAGATCCCGCAGCCTCTAGCGAGCCGGACTGAGCAGCTTGTGCCCCCGGTCCGCCAAAGATGCCGAGTCCGAGGGCACCGGCTCCGGCCAAAGCTCCGCCAATAAGGGCGCCTCTGCCAAACCTCCTCACACCCCTCCCAAGAACTGCTCTTGCTCCTCCAGACCCATACCTCCTGTTAAATCTGGCCGCCACATTACTTCTGCTCCGGGAGTAATACCCGGGCGTGGCCGATTCCTCACCACTAAATCCGCCCAAAAGGGCATCTGCTGGTAGTCTAATAAGCCCTGGAGTTATATCTGATATACCTCTTCTTATGGTAGCCCTTGTGCCATACCTTCTGGCATATCTAGATATCACATCTCTCCTTCTAAAGGTTGGAAGTTCGTAATCAATATTACTAACTGCATTAGCATTTACTTGCCTACCCTGAGTGGCCCATCTCCTAAATTGAGCTTCTTGCGGTCCTCCTATAGCTACATTAGGAAACAAAATCCCCCCAGGAGTTGGTGTTATTGGTACATTTGCTACCGATGGTCTTATTCCCGAGTAAGGTATATTTCTCCCCTGGGAGAGTCCGTACATCAAGGATTGTCTTTCCCTATAAGCTTGTACTTGGGTCCCTAAAGCCTGGGGAAATAGGTCTGGTATAGTAGATGCGAACGGGGTTGATGGCCGCATTCTCCTAGATAACGGGTCTATCAATCCCCGCGATAATGGACTGAACCCGTTTACACCGGTGAAAGGGTCGGTCAGCAAAAGCCTGCGATTGAATTGAGTCTCAATACCCATAGCCCTATTACCTAGGGCATTGAGCATTCCGAATCTCCCCCTGGAAGTAAAGATATTCCTTAAAAGTCCTGCCCCACCCATTAATGCTCCCGGACCTAACAAAGCACCAGCGCCCATGGCCAAAGCGCTGAACATGTTACCTCCACCGCCCGTTACATCGCCTACAGCACTTGCCCTAGCCACAGCCCCCAACGGGCCTGGCAAGAAACCGGCAATAAACTTAACGATTTTGCCGCCAACTTCTCCAAAAGCCTCTGTCAGTAAAGAGTTAATACCTTTGTTCAAAGCTGGCAATACCGCAGTAGCGATCTCGGGTACTTTGTCTACCAAGGTTAGGAATAGCTCTTTGACGAGGACGATGGCCGTTTTACCTACCTCGGTGAGAAGGCTTGCGCCGATCTCGGCCACAAATCCCATCTCCCTGGTATCATCCCTTTCCCGTATCGACTTACCGATTTTTTGAATGTATTCGCGAACACCTTTACCAATTCCCTCAATAAAAGAGATTATGTTTGTAGGGTCGAAGTTTTTCGAAGTAATCTGGTCACGTATTTCTTTAAAAAATCCCGTTATACGAGTGAAAGCGTCGTCAGGAATCGCTTGCCTTACACTGTTGTACACATTGGTAAAGAATTCTACAACCCTTTGAAAAGTGTCTTTTACCAAGAACAGGATAGTCTTGAATTGTTCGGACTTAAAGTACTCGGTGATCTTGGCAAATATGCCAGTCATGAACTGGATCGCGTCGATAAGCGGCCTCAGCGGGTCGCCTATGCCAAATATTTCTTTGATGCTGGAGAACAAAGTTTTGAACAATCCGCTGGGACCGAAGACTTGATTAATGAGTTTATCGACTTCATCAAACATTGTCGTTTGTTTGCCAAACCTGTCGATCACTTTGCGCAAAGAGCCGAATGTCCCTGACTCAGTGTTAAACAGTTGTGTATTCAAATCCTCAAGGACGATACGGAACCCCGCCGCCCTTTTCGCCATTTCTTTTAACTTGGCGATTGTCTCGGGATCGTTAACAATCTCCATTAACAGCTCTGTACGTCTTGCCGGACTGTCTATGAATCCCTGACCTCCCGCCCGTTTAATCAACTCTGAACCCAAAAAGGCGGACATCGGGTCGCCGGAATTGACAAGATCTCGGCCCATTACTTTGCCGGATAGGAATTGTTGAGCAAGCCCGCCAAAATTGTCCCCTATACCGGCTCGGCGGAAATCTCGCTGGAAGGCTAGAATCCCCGTTGTAAGACTTTGCCTTAAGTCCTCTGGCAAGTTCTTACTTATGAACGGAGTTGCAGCAAGCGTTCTCTGAACGTCTTTCATCGTGCCGCCAGCTTTGACAGCAACGTTATTTAGGGCGGTCCCGAGCTGAGTACTTATACTCAAAGACGCTTCGTTTGAAAACCCTTTGAATACCTGGGTCAATAGCGCTGCTTGGTTTTGAGCGGCACGGAGCGAAGAAGCCCCAATAAGGCCTTGCTCTCCGATAGATTTTTGAAACTCACGGTTAATCTGGCTTAACGCACTGCGGACAACGTCCAGTTTCAAGCCGCTAACCAGGAATTGATTGTCCAGGTTGGCAGAGAACCGTTTGAAGTCGGTTAGGGCACGGGCGGTATTCGCCCGGACGTTAAGTTGGAGATTCGTTATTGCCATTATAAATTAGTCGGACTGGATACTGTTCCCGGTCTAATTCCCGGGGAACTTTTGCCAGCAGTATTGGGACATTTTTCGCTATTATTAGCTATTCGAGAAGCTCCCTGAATAGCTTCTTCTATATACCCGTTAATATACCCCTTTATCTGACCCCCATCAAATCTACCACCTGGTCTATTTGGGTTTAAAATGTCTTCTATTCTTTTGTATATCTCTGTTGCTCGGCCTGGTGCAGCAAAATCTGTCCCTAATTCCTGAACAGCGTTTTGATATTTAATTAAAAACTCTGTAGACAGTCTTCTTGTTTTATCTCTAGAGTCAAAAAATATGTTAACGTTGTTTATTTGAGTTCTAAAAGTAGGGAATAAACCCGAGTAATAATAAGCCCTCTGACATTTGTTGGCGTCGTAAGAAACAGGTGGTTTGGGATTACCCCCTCCTTCTTGGTCTTTAGGGGGAGGAGTTGCTCCCGACGAGGTACTTTCGGTGCTGGGTGCGGCCGGGACCCCCACACCAGACCTGGGCAGCAGCGGATCGTTCACCAGCGGCATTCTCCCCGGCCTAGCGATGTCTACAAACCCGTCGTTAATCGTCCATTCGGGCACTTGCTCCAGCTCGAAAGATACTTCTGCGTTGACAAGTGCTCCGGCGTCCCAGGCTCGTTCGCGGACACGTATGTTCTGGATTACGCAAGGCCCAAAAACCCTGGCTCCCCAAACAAATTCGAGTACGGGAGGTCCATCATCCCCGTTCTCACCATCCCGTGCCATGAACAGTTGTTGCAAACCTCTTTCAAGAGAATCGACCCGCTTGCCAATAACATAGCCCGTCAACAAGACCTTGCCAAATATAAGCTTTCTGTTCTTATTTGATTTCCAGGACAAGGGCTGGCCGCTATTTGCCGGATCAGACACACCCCAAGTCTCGGCCCGGTTATAGTCCGGCCCGGAGTCAAGTTGCAGCTCTTCGGGGTTGAAAAGAAACTGCCATACACTTTGTGAACTCGCACCGCCGATAGACGGGTTGATGGTACTGGGAGCGCCTGGATTCGCGTTATACACTTTGCCTGAGTCTGCAGGCAAGGGTTCGCGTACAGTTGGGTCGGGAATGGCAGGAGAGATAGGTCTTGGCTGCTCCGGGGGCTTGGGGGGCTGAGCAGGTGTTATTATTACTGGTGCTGGCGTACCAGGGAGATCAAATTGATTTGACCTTGGGGTAGGGGTTTCAGGCCCCAAAGGAAAGGGTGTCCTGGGACCGATTATTGCAGAGGCAGTCTGTCCTAATTCTCTCTCTAACTTGCTAGTATCGAATGAAAGTGGCTGTACCTGGCCAATGGCTTGACTCGCCTTTTCCGGAGCGCTTGACGAGGGTGAAGAGGTCTGTACAGCGGAAGACGTTTCAGTCTTTTGCTCTGTACCTTTTCTCGTCCAATACCGGATGTAGGCGATGCGGTTTTGCATCCCCCCAGACGTACCCTTTACAAAATTAATTTTTGCCAGGTTCTGCGATACCGATAGGTGTGCTCCTCTCCTGGTGATTGTATCTGATACTCCAAAGTAATCGAATTCAGGGGTGAAAAACCCCGTCCTTTCCATTAAACTCTGGGTCCCTAAAAGTCTCTCAACTATAGAGGGCCTTTTTGCTTGAGGAACCTCAAGAGGGATCTCGTCTAAGGGTTGAGAGTATTTTTCTAAATCTTTGAGATTAAGATCTTCGTACTTCGCCACAGACCAAGTAAATGCTTATACTTGGCTTTCAACGATTTTCACACAGGCGGATCGCTATGCTCAAAGCTCCAGGCAATCGCGTTCTTAACAACCTCCTCGGGGTTTTTGTCCCATCCGTCAAAGTGTGAATTTTTCTCCACCCGTTCCAGCACCCAGCTCAGGATTACATTGCCGACTGTTTCCTTCATCCTCGCGATACGAGACGTGTTACGCCACAAACACTCGTAACGGCTTGAACCATTCGAGCCGTCAAATTTCTCAATTTCAAGAAGCAAGCCACCAATCTTGCGTCGGACAAATGTACGCTTTCCAGGCGAAAGCCTGGCGAATATCTTGCGCTGATCGTCTTCTGTTCCCCAGTCCGGCTCATACTCTTTTGACTCAGGGTCGCGGTTAACAACGTATTGAGAGGCAGAGACAGAATCGGCTAGTGACTGCAACACTCCCAACGGTGTGACTACCTCGTCATTAAAATATACGATCGAGTCGGGTTTGGAGCCAAAATACAACCGGGCGACATCGACACATGATTTATCAGCGTTCAGGCCATGCGCCAAAGCCGTAGAGAACAGTTTCGCCTGTTGAAATTCTGTCACCTCCTCCTCGAGAAAGATAATACCCCTGAATTTAGGGTGTTCGGGAGTACTTGAGAAGGAGTGGTGTAAAATGTTGAATTGGATTCCGAGTTGTCCTGCTTGTTGGATGATTTCCTCAGCCGAATCGCCATCATCATAATCCACACCTAGGACTTGGCAGCTCTTGAACAAAGGCTCGATCCTGCGCCTGCGTTTCCAATCCGGACACTCGTTGAATACAAAAGGCGACCATGTCTTGCCTTGGACTATGGCCCTGGCGAGTGATTTTGGTGTGACATCGGCTGTGTCAGTGCCGAGCCGGAGACCCAGGACCCTAACCTCGCTTTTAGGATTGCCATACTTATCGGTTAAATTGCCGTATTGGGTCTTGGCCGACGGTTTATGGTCCCAAGACTCTTGATCCAAGGAGATAGTAGCGGTTGTCATTTAATGTAGGGGAGAAGCATTAGGATCAGGATACCGTAGAATAGTGTAATTGTCAATAGCAAGGCGATGAGTCGAGTCATTATCATAGCTTTTGTGGGTCGTAGTCTGCACTAATTTAGCTTAGCACGCTGTAAGGCCCAACTCGGGGATAAATTTGTTACTTTTAGAGATGTTTTCACTCTCAGGTATAACTTGTAAATTCCATGGTACATGGAGACCACACAGGTTTTCATGTTTTAAGGGGTGTATGTGATCCACGTGGTATTTTGCTCCCGTCTCCTTCTCTAGATTTCGGGCTAATTCAGACATTAACTGAATTTGGTATTTATGGGTTTCGCTTAACCAAGGGGGAACAGCTCTTAATTTCCGTGCTCTGCGGTTTGATTCATGCATTCTATTCCAGTGAGGATTTTTCTTTTTATATTTTTTTGCATACTCTTTCCTCTTATCTGAGTGTTTCTGATAAGATTTACGCAGTTCAGCTCTTTTTTTAGAGACATTTTTCCAGTATTCCTCTCTAGATTTCCTCCTTATCTCTTCCCTACCTAACCTTATTACCCTATTAAGGTAAGTTTTTCTCGTATATCTTTTCGCTTTGTCTGGGTTATTTTCCCTCCAATTTTTTTGATACTCAGATATTTGACTTTTTTTATTGTTATATCTATTCCTTAAATAGACATTTCTGCACTCTTTGCACTTGTTTCTGTACCCGCCAGATTTTCTGCTATCCTTAACAAACTCAGTGAGTGGCTTATTTAATTTACACTCATTGCACTGCTTAATTACAGGGGTATTACTCATAGTTTTTGCGGGTCATAATCGGCCCGGTACGCCCAAGAAGTATCTGCCCTATTAGCAGTGTTACAAATGTAATCTAATTCTTCTTGATCTGTAACAGTCGCCATTAGGTCTCGGGCAAGCCTGTAGATCTGTTTCTTCTCCCCCCTAATCATTTCCCAAGTCCTTACGATATGTGACATTTTCTTTCCCATACTAAACCCGTCCCTAAGTGTAAGAGCGGAAAACACATTTTCAGTCGCCATCGCCAAGTCTTTATCGGCTTTGTAATTGTTAAATATTTCGTACGCTTTGTCGACGCTTGTGATCAAAAGTTTTCTCTGCGCCCAGTAAGGATGTGCTTGCTCGCGCTTTGCATTTTCCCAATGCGCTTTCATATTTCGCCTGAGATTATTAGCTTTCATATCAATCGCGATGAATCTTGTAGCTTCGAGAACACTGGCAAGCGAACCGAGAGTAAGCTCGGGCAGATAGTCTCCCTGGCCTTTGTGACATCTAATGGCATAAGCAAGAAAACTAAACCGCAAATAACATTCCAAAGCATTTTTATGTATTTGTATCCTAAGGTACGGGAGTAACTGCTCGCTGTGGAAATGAACGTCTGTTCCCGAACGCACCTTTGACAGGAAGAAGTCGGTACACTCGCGCATTATCTTCATAAACAGTGTGACCTCATCGACCTTAAGCGTCTTGCACAAGTGTTTTATATTTGCAACGGGATGTATATCTCTTTTCATCGTCTCGGACATTTCTTCTTGTTCGAAGGCACGGTACGTTGATATTAGGGCGAGGCGGCTTATCGCCCCCGAATCAAGACTGTAAGATATCTCAGACCTGACCTCGTTACAGTTCGCTATTATAACAGTGTTCGAGACGACTTCAATCGAATCGGTACCCTTATTCTCGACTTTCTCTGTGCCGCCTGTGACTACAGACTTAAAGCTATGCGCCTTGAGCATGTTCTCAAGCGATTCGAGAGTTAAATCATCGTTGTACGCGAGGTGCGAAGTGACAACTGCGCCCTGGTTAAAACGGCTACCGAACTGGCCAAAGTTAACTACATTATAACCACAATACTGCATCGCTTTCATAATCCCACCCAAGACGGTACTTTTGCCGACCCCGGGTTCCCCGACAATCACCCCAGCCTTTCGAAATCCGTGCATCAATACTTCACTACTGCCGGGATGGATGTTGCCACTCCTCCCTACACAAGCCCTTCCAATGATCAGTTTGAACATCTCTGCTTCGGCTGGAGGGAAAATGGTTACAATATCTTCGAACTTTAACTTTCTCACTCGTTCTTCGAACCAGTCGTTCTCCGGCACATAAGCATACACATTGTTAAGGCTTTTGGCTTTGAACTCGTTCTCTATCGAGTTGGGCGAATACGCTATTCCTAGGTCATAGGTTCCCCCTCCCATCTTTTTGTGCCTAATGGCTTTAAGATTCTCTACCCCCAGGACATAATCCGTGACTTCACTAGCCCTCCCCGACCTATACATAAACAACGGCATTGCAAAGTCGCGGCAATCCGGGTCTTTGAACAAGCCGCCCTCTTCGTCCAACGCTTCGTTTTGTAGGCTTTCGAGAGTAAACTCAGAGGCCGGGATTAAAAACTCAAACCATTTGGGATAGTTTATTCCCCTGGGCAAGCTATTTTTGAAGTGGGATTCTCCCGGGCTGAACTTCTCGTACAAGTCATGAAAAGAGGTTAGCTTAGAGTCGATGTTGACACGCAAGTAGTAGCCACGAGATTCGAGGGCGGCGATACTGCTTGCATATTTTGACGCTGGGCCCTTCTCCTTCAAAAGGGCGTCTGACGAGTTCGCTTCCTTTTTCTTACTGGGCATTGAACCTGATCAGCATGGCTTTGTAGTCTTTTCGTGCTTGTTTTAAGTCTTTAATTCGTTGAGAGTCTACTGACTCCGGATCAGCTTTCCTCAACGATTCAAGTTCTTTAATCTCATCTAAGGCGGCTTTATCCTCCTCTACGATTTTAGCACATTTCTCGAACGGGCCGTCGGGCAGGTCGATGCAATGCTTTTTGTTCAACCCCCTGAGGTTGGGGTAAAGCGCTTCCCGGCGCTCTTTGACGGCTCGCTCGCTGAACAGGGCGATCTCGTGGCGGTCCGGGGCCGGGATCTCAGGCAGGAACATCCCCAATCCTCTGAGGTAGGTTTCGGCCTTAGCGAGGTGGTCAGGCCGGTTCGATCGCCTCGTATCGGCCATTATCCCGGCCAGGGTGGCTTCCTCGTCAGCAGTCCAGCCCCAGACTTCGTCTTCCTCGTACAGGTCGAAGAAACGGAGGGGCGTTCCCGGCATTAAATTATCACCTTTATCGCCGACTTCCACCTTGACAGTATAAGTTTCTCGCGCAGTTTTAATATGCAATTTCTCCTTCCTCAAGTAATAATCACATACTTCATGCTCTGTACGAATTCTTGGAAGCCACGGCCCAGCATTACACCAGACAACCTTATGCTGGTCAGAGACCAAGCCTTGCCAATCCCCATCCAACGTACTTAACAGGATGTAGCGGTCGATAGGGGGTGAGTTTCGTTGTATGCGTGCGATTTTACCCGCGACATCATCCGCTTCATAAAATTCTTTTTCAAAAAAGTGGAACGTCGAGCCAGGCGCTTTGAGATATTTATATCCCTCTTCAAGGATTATAGGAAACAAAGATGGCTTGTTCGGTCTACCTCCCTTGTATTCCGGCATACCCAAGGCATGGGCTTCGATACTTCTCCAGTACCCTTTCAAGCCGTCGCCAAACTCACCTTTAAAATCATCGACGACTACTGCAGTAAAGTCATGCCGTGGTATCGAGTCGATTCCGCGATTGAGTTTATAAGCCCATAACGCTTTGACGATGTTTCGCAAAGCGGGCTCATTGTCCTCTCCGACTATATCCAGGGCGGATTCGGTGAACGAGTGAATCGCGTGCGCGTACACCTTGTAGTCAATAACAACGAGCGGGAGGTTTTTTTCTCCGGCGAGCCGGGACTCGAGCCAATTTTCCTTAAGTTCCATGGGGTTCTTTGTTGAACCCAGTATATCACGTACCGAAGAACTTTGCGCTGAGAACGCGCTGTGCGCGGACGAATTTTCTGATTGGCATGTTAGTCACCAAAGCAAATTCCAAGAGAGTCTTAGGCTTCATCTCCTCCAGGCTTAGGTTAAGACTAGGGTCAGAATCTGATACAAAGAATTTTTCGCCGTCTCGGGCGACAACAAGAAAATCGGTTTGCGTGTCAAACCGAATCGGTTTAGAAAGCTTCTCGATCATGCCGCCCGCCCCTTCACTCCTTCTTTGGCAAGACGGCGAATTTGAGCATCAGCCTCTTTAGGCGCTTCGGGCAGTTCACGCTTGAACGAACGTTCGCCTTTACCGGCCTTCTCATCCTCACCAGGTTCTTTTTCCTTGCCCCACTGCTTACCACCTTTAGTGGCGGTCTCGATCTTGGATTCAAGGCTGGCTTCGGACTTCGGATCCGGCATGCAGACACCTTTCTGGTTGCTGGTGCCTGGAGGGCATTGAGATACCGACCTGCCTTGGTACAGGGCAGGAGTGCCAGCATCCTCAAAAGACACTTTGTCCGAGGCGTCCTCATGGGCCCCAGGGTCCCCCAGGTCCGGCATTTTGATCTCACTTTGACCGATAGGCGTCCCAGAGACCCAACTCTCCTTCGGCGCTTCGCTCCAGCCCTTAGGCTTCTCGTAATAAGTCATTTGAAATACGCTTTCAAAGCTTTCAACGAAATATCCTGGTCAATGATTCGATAATTCCGTCGTCAGATGCCTTAGCCTTAGACACTTTGGCCGCTTCGGCAACAAGCTTGCTCGGCTTAACCTTCTTGCCGATTTTACGATACGCTTTGACTGTGACTTCCGCGTTCTTTTCCACCTTGCTAAGCAGCTCTTGCGATTGTTGTTTCTGCTCCGCCACTCTCGGATCCCATTTCGACAGAATATAGCGTGTAAGCTTTTCCACCTCCTTCTCGCTAAGATTATTATCAGAAATCGACTCTAAGATCGAGCCGGTAATCACCCTAAGTTCGGACCGGGAATACCAGTCCGTAGACCTGTGTTTCAACCAAAAAGAGTCGACAGCGTTAAAGGCGATGGCGAGAAAGGCGGGATTGAAAAGTTTTCTGTCGAGCAGATTTTTATTCACGAAATTTGCCACACTTTCATATGCCTTGCTGGCAAAGGGAAGCTTGTTAAAAAGATTGAAAGTAAAGTTCACCATTTTATAAACGGGTACGCAAAGCTTTCAACCGAAAAATCCGTAAGTCGCCCATTCTGGGTCTTTAGATTGTTGTACGGTCTCCACTACTTTGGGCAAAGGAGGCCTTGGTTTCCTTTTTAATACCATTCCCGTTTGTTGCAGAGGTCTATCCGCCTTCTTAACATTACACCTGGAGCATGCCAGCACAAGGTTTTCCCAGGTGTCTTGACCTCCTCTGCTTCTGGCAATAACATGGTCGATTGTTAGACTCCTGGTGCTGCCACAATACTGGCAACTGTAGCCATCTCGCCTGTAGATTCCCGTCTTTGTAGGTTTTTCTCTGGCCGCCCGACTAAGCGGCATTTTAATATATTTAAGGAGGCGGATTACCTTCTCCGACACTCGCTGCGCTCTGTTCTTCAGTAACAGGACAATAGCCCTTCTGCCACGGACAATGTTCAAAGGCGTGTAGTCGAAGTTTAAAACTAAAACCTCAATCTCTGGACTTAAACTTGTCACCCGTACCTCCGCAATCAGGGCATTCTACTGCTTCGGACCTCGGGCATTCTTTACCCGGATCGTATATCTCAAGTACGTTGAATCCCCGCCCCTGGCAGTTTTTACACCAGGGGCGTTTGAAATCGGGTATCAATACTTGCGGATTGCTCATACCCCTGTCGAGCCGAACCCGCCTAACGACCTATCCGTCTTGGTGAAAACGCTTTTGTTGGTGGTTACGACGGAGTCGGATTGGTCGATGGCAAGTTCGCACACCCCTTGGGCAATTCGTGCGCCATGAGTAAACACATGGTAATTGTCCCCCAACGAGCCTTTGCCTATCTCGTTCGTCAAAGATACCTTGACCCAGTCCCTGTATCCCGAGTCGATAACTCCTGGCGAGTTCGTGACAACCACGCCGTGCTTATGACACAAGCCGCTTCTCCCTAAAATTTTATATTGGAGAACGAATTGATTCCAAGGCGGGCCTGGATACATTTTTTGTATCTCTGGCAAGATCACTTTGAAACCAGAATTCACAAGGACTGTTTCCCCGGGGGGCAGAAAAATAGCTCCGCCCTCGCTCTCAATCTTCTCAAGGAAAAGGGGTAGCAGTTCTGACTCAAACTGCTCGCCATTGATATACAGCTTATAGCCGTATTTCAAAGCGTCGGACTCGAACTCTCTGAAGAAGCGGATCGAGTTTGCCCGGTTAAACCCGCCCTCTACGAACGCTTTGATGTCCGCTCCGGCATCACCTGGGTGCGCCACTTGGGGGGCAAAGTTTTCGTCTTCAACGTAAAAAGTAGGCTTAAGCATTTGATTTTGGGTAGCGTTTAAATTTTAACATAAAGAGTTCAACCCTGGCAAGCCAGGCACTCTTTGTATTCCGGCTCGGCCTCGGGGGAAAGCATCGCTTCCAAGCCTTCGTACCCACCTTCGACATGGCTGCCGTTAATCCATATTTGCGGTACGGTTTGATACGGCCAGTCATCGTCGCTGATTTCCGACCTGTCCTTTTCCTGGATAACAAATCCGGCCTTGGTAAGGAGTTCTTTGGCTTTTACGCACCACGGACAACCATCTTTCGTCACAATTAAGGCGACGGGCGATGAAACGGTTACTTGTTTAGCTGCTTTCTTAACTTGTAAAGAAGTTGACTTCAAATAATACAAAGACTTAAGGCCAACTTTCCAAGCCAACAAATGCAGCTTGTACAGGTATTCTGCCGTTGATTCCGGATCGACAAACAGGTTTAAAGACTGGCCTTGGCATACGTACTTCTGACGGTCAGACGCCTGTTTTACCAGCTCAAACTGGTCGATTTCCCGGGCCGTTTTGAACACGTTTTTAACATTCTCGCTTAAAAAGTCGAGATGCTGTACGCTTCCTCGCTCATCAAGAATACTATCCCATACGTCTTGAGTATTTTTACCTATTGAGGTGAGGTGTGCTTCGAGGTACGGGTTTCGACGCACAAAGGTTCCCTTGTCATTAGTCGCGACGAACAAGTTCGCGATGATGGGCTCGATGCCTTCGCTTACTGCACCGCATATGACAGAGTTTGTTTTAGTAGGAGCGATTGCAGTTCGAGTAGCGTGGCGGATTCCATGCCCCTCGCACCATTCCGGCTCGCCATACTCTCTCGCCATGTCCTGAGACGCTTTTAGGGTCATTTCGTCCACATACTTATGAACTTCAATGTTCAAGTCTCGAGCTGCTTTCGAAGCGAAAGGAATACCTCGAGATTGGTACAAGGCGTGGAGGCCCATAGTCCCCAAACCTAACGCACGGGCTTTCTTGGTGAATCTTACTGCACGCCCCATTGACGGTAGTCTGCTAGCTTTATGGATAAACTCCTCGGCTACAGCGTCGAGAAGATAGATACCCAACTCTGGAACTGTTTTGCCTGTATTTCTCCCTTTCCACGTTTTCCATTCGTCATATTTAGCGAGATTTGCTGAACTAAGTAAACAGCTAAACGTGTGATTTTCGTCTGAGGGCAAAAAGATTTCAGAGCAAAGTTGAGATTGAATAATCTCTAGCGCTCTATCTATAAAACACTTAGGCCTATTGTTGTTAGCATTGTCTATGAAAATAATGTATGGCGATCCGGAAATCATTCGGGATTTCAATACCTCGCCAAATATCTTTTGTTTATCCCTATTCCCATTAATCATCTCCTCGATCCACTTGGTTTTTACAGTTACAGCGAGATTCGAGTCGATGAAATTGCGCGGATCGCCCTGGCTATGGTCCTTGCTTCGCAAGGCGTCCATGAGGTCGGGGTGGTCGATGGGCAGGTATAGGGCGAAGGATCCACGTCGAGTGTTGCCCTGAGAAACGGTTGCCGCAGTTCTGTCATACAAACGCATCCAATCCACGATAGATCCGGACCTACCACCACCGCTGATGGGGGATCCGCTAGGTCTTAATTCTCCAAAATAACTACCGACTCCTCCACCATACTTGCTAAGAGAAGCTACTTCTTTCAGGTGGCTATAGATACTCGATGTACTATCAGAAATTGTGTGACCGAAGCAGGAAACCGGAAGTCCTCTATTCGTACCGAAATTACTTAACACAGGAGACGCACCTCCCATGTAACCTTTCCAGAACATCTCCATAATATCTTCGCCGATTCCCGGTCTTTTAAGATATTTTTCGGCCGTTAACGAGCACCGCTTCCACATCTCGCGTGGAGTCTCGCCCGGAAGCAAATAGCCATTCGCAAGTATTTGTTGCGCTTCTTCGTTGAGCCAGTCGGGGTGTGTAGCTAGGGTGTCAATGTCAAACATGATAAAAAAAAGACGAAAAATTCCTTCACAAAAGATTTACATCTTTTGCGTTAGTTAGCAATTAAGGGGTTGGTTATCTCTTAGGGGTTAGGGAGGCCGAGGGCTCAGTCTTTCCATTTCGCACCTTCCTCCATAAGGCCGTCATCCCAACTATCTTTAACATTTTTACTCCTATTGCACCAGTAGAGATTAGTTAGCCTATTATCCGGTTTGCCATCTTCGCCAGTAGGATGCCTATGGCAGATGACTATGTTTTCTCCACTGGGTTTTTCAGGTCCAAATAACTCCATCACGGCTTGGTGGACAAACGGCTCTTCACGATGCGGAACTCCCTGACTTTCCCAAGTTAGATTGACTCTATGCTTACCCCTATCATCCGATCGAGGCTTTCTTAACTTGAACGAGCCGTTCTGTTGGACACGCCTAACCCTGCCCATATCACTCACCTGGTAAGGGGAGTCTTTCCACCTAAGCCATTTCTCTTTCTTCTCATCTTCAGGGTCCAGGGCAGGGACTTCTTCCATGCTCGTGTACTCGTCTTCGCCTTCACCTGGTTCAGGCAAAGACCATCCTGCCGGTATGTTAATGTTTACATCCATTGTATTAGATTTCCCAATCACTAGCTCGCCTCTTCTCAGCGATTTTTCGAATTCTTGAAAGATCGAGAAGCCTGTCCGCTTTACCTGCCTGGGTAATAAGGCAAGTAGTCCCGTGAGACGACTTCATAATCTTCTCGTTCTTGTCAGTCTTAGATAAAGCCATGGTGATTAGTTAGTTAACCTTTTTAAGGTAATTGAGTCGGGCGAAGTAGTAAGCGCTCCAGGCAAGTTCGGGATCAGTGAAAGTCTTAACCCCGGACAAAGTCTTTACTACCCATGTGTTTCCGGGCTGCTGGAGATAAGGCTTTGGAAACGGGTAGTCAGCCATTAGATCAAGTCATGTCAGAACCAGGTCCAAGGCCCTAAGATCGACGTTGTCAAAGTCTTGGCTTGGCTTTGCAACATAGCCGCTCCCATTCTTCGCCATTGAAAAGAAGTCGTTATTTGTCTGGCCTTTGACCATAGGATCGAACCAGGAAGCGATGTTCCGAGCTGATGCAATCTGTTCATCATCCATTTCATAACGCATGTCAAGATCAAGGTTTTGGAGACGGTCGTTAGCTCGGTACAATATATAAGCTTTCAGGTCATTTAGAGCGATAGGAATAGCAGTGTTATCGACTTTGTCGAAAATGCTTTCCAAAAAGCTGTACTCATTGGCTATGATAGCGTCGAATCCTCTCTTGATCTGGGCTTTTTCCTCTTCTGTAATACCTACCTCTTTTACTAAGTATTTAAATAGTAAACTTCCAGCATCGCTGTGTTTTACTTCGTCGGAAACTGACCATGATATGATTTGCGCTAGTCCTTTGAGTCTACCGCCCCTGTTAAAGGATAGTAAAATTGCAAAGGATGAGTATAGTGATACTCCCTCGCCACAACCAGAGAACACAGCTAAAGATACCTTTTCTGACTCACACTCTGTAAAGAACCTTTCAACTTTTGTCTTAGCCGCCTCATCAGCCATGAACTCTTCGAACTCGTTAAGCCCAAGGGTGTCTGAAAGATAGTTATAAGCCGCTGCATGGATACGTTCAAACGCGCTGAACGTCCTTGCCATGTCTTGGATCTCCGGCTTAGGGAACGTTCTGCATACCGTGTCTCCCCAATAGCACGAGATGCCTAGTTCGGCGGAGGTGAAACCGCGCAACACACCGGCCACCAAATCTTTTTCCGACTGCGATAAGTTATGATCCCAGTCCAGGCAATCACTTTTCAGGCTGACTTCCCACGGATTCCACACCGACAGGATGGCCTTTTTAAAATAATCGTTGAATTCAGGAAAGTCGTATCCATGGGCGAATTTGTAGACCATGGGGGGATGAGAAAGGATCGAGGCCATTTAAAATGTGGGTTGAAATGATTATATCACAAAGCGAGAGTTTCCGGGAACCGTTCTCGAAGTTGAGCCAGGGCCGAGTCGGGCAACGTAGCCGAAAGCGTCCTATAGGCGTCTTGCAAAGCGGAAGTCCGGTCACCACGCATAGGGGATTTATAGGTCTCACCACCTTTGAAATTGGGCACTACGGTGTACATTTTCTCCGACTTAATGTCCTGCACGAGGTAGTAATTCCTCCCCTGGACAACACCATCCTCAAGGACGATGTGCCCGATTGGGAGGTCTATGGTACCCACATCGGCAGGGTCTTTGTCCCCAGCCTTAGGGCGATAGTCATCTTTACCGCCGTAACCGTCTCGGTTATCTGCTACTTTCGCAGCACCAAACTCCGAGTCAGGGGACACGTCTCTGCTGTGGTAATCGTCTTCCCCCTCGCCGATCTGGTTAGAAGGAATGTCGTTAGGGCCTGTGCCCATTCTCGCCTCACCAAACTCGTAAGACACTTCGTCTTTGTTCAGTGACGACCAGCCATAAGGCGCTTTGGTTTCCATTAGCTCGACTTGTTAAGATAACAAGCTTTCAACTAAGAAAACCCCGGACATAAGACCGGGGCGTGCTAAGGGCGATCAGCCGAAGTTCAGATCCAGGGCGTCCGGATTGACTTCTTCCTGCCTGCTCAGGATCAGCGTGCAACGGATACGGGTTTTGCCTTCGCTTGTGACTTCCTTGTCCTTGATATGGAGCAAGGCGGGTTTTTCCTGGGTGATTTCGGGACTCGTCGCCAGCAGCGAGCGGAGACTGGTATGAGCCCAGGTCTCAGCAGTTTGACCGGTCCCCACCGGATAATCGCCGATCACGATCCGATACGAGGTACCGAATTTCGTGTTCGCGCTCCGATAGCCGATCACGCTGTACTGACCAATTTTGAGGTCGCGGAAGTCGATCTCGCTGTCGCAGTCGGAGCGCATGCCCCCAGACCCACGGGGAGTAACCTCCTGCACAAGGGGAAGAATGTCATCTACCGCCTTGTTCTTTTTGAGAAGGGAGTTGAGAGCTTTTGTCTCAGGCGGGTTCTGGTAGTCGATGAACCGAACCGCGATGGGCATGGCGGTTTGACCCGAGCCATCCTCTTCGTCAACAGACACCATCAGGCAAGCGTCGGGTCCACGGCCGGAGAAGTTGAATCCAGCGAATTCAGCCTCAAGCGTTACAGCTTGGCCGTTAATTTCTACGCCTAAGCCCTCCTTGCCCAGAGTGACAGGGATGTAGCGATTGCCCCATTGAATGGTGAACGAGCCGGTGGAAGTACCTTCGACCTCGTCATTCCCTGCCTTGAGAATGGGTCCGAAAAGGCGATTGTAAACACCGTCTTCTGCCTTGATGAGGAAGGTGTTCTCTTCGAGAGGGAGTTCTTCGCCAGTCAAAGCGGTAAACACTTTGTCCAGCGCGAGACGCATCGCCTTGGGCAGATTCGCGTTAGGCAGAGCTGTGTACTGCTTAGAGTACTCACGTCCTGCGAGCGGGGCGAGATCGGGGCTTGAGGTCCCCACCTCGATCACGTTGACGGTAAAAGTTGTAGCCGTGGTCATACGATTTGGTCCTTTGGATTTGGACGAGAGGGAGAAATTCCCCTCGTCATGTTTTTACTATACACCGCGCTTGAGGGGGGCGCGAATTCAAATGTCAGGATTTGCTGACAGAAATTCTTGCGCTTTGAGGCGTATCGCGTAAAGCTGGGTCGAACATGGGTTAAGGGGACACAAAGGGGGGATGTAGAGCACAAGGCGACCGCGCCACCACACCGCCCTCTCAAACGGGCATTTGGGCGGGATTCGGTCTACCCAGGCCTGGGCGAGTTCCCGCGTCCATACCCTCGGTTCGAGAAAAGGCAAACGAAACTTGGGCAAGGAGGAGGTGAATTTGCCCCACCAGCGAGGGGGTTTAGCTCTTGCCATTAGACAGGATCTACTTGCAGAACACCAGCGTTACTTACACTGATGTCGTATTCAGTTCCGTCAGGGGATGAGATTCTAAACGAGTTAGGAACTTCTTTTTTCAAAAGAACGGAGGGGATAGAAACTGTACTAACCGTCTTACCTGCTAACTCTTGGTAGATAGAGAACGGGCCGGAATTAAAGGACGCTGAGTCCAATCCGGAGATTATACAATCCTTGGCAACTGCGGCAGCACCAGAGCTAAGTATACTCTGAGCCGTGCTTTGCGAGATTTTGTAAACCCCGCTTGAATACGGGAACGGTTTAAAGGCTAAGCCACAAGTATTAGGATTGGATAAAAATCCTGTGTAAAAGAATTTCATATTCCAATCTTTGTTATCAAAGTTCCATTTCACAAACGGAGCAATTCGGCTTGTAATTCTACAGTTTCCTCTGCCGCCCATGCCAAGCATTTTAACCCAGCAAGGCTCAGAACTATTGTGAGTGAACTTAAACTCCAGAGTTTTATTTCCCCCATCGCCATAACTTGCCCGTCTGAAATCAAAAACGATGTCGCAGTTTTGCCCCAAAAGACCACCAGCTTGATCAAAGAAGGCGACGAACGTCTTTTGGCTGGTATTTGCCATTTCTAGATTGGTTACAATACTGTAATCTGATCCGGAAGTAGTCAATTCTGGTGTAACTCGAATCTGAGTTTTTTCGCCCACACTGGCCGTGGCATTAATGAACTTACCTGGCACTTGAGAGTAAGCTGTGCCAGACGCGCTGCTTCCGCTGCAATTCAACCAGTTAATTACTGTATCCCGTGTATTTACCCCAAACCCCCCATTAAGGGTTAGATAAGTGCTTTCAGCATTTGTCTCATTAGTGTTAATGTCAATTGTCAGATCTTGAAAAATTATGCCAGCAGATATAGCTCTATCGATGACTTGAGGGATCCTGGTTCCGGCGAATTTTGTGTTGTCCGAAGGTACAGAGCCATCTATATTAATCCGGATTTTAGGGGTTGTAACAGCACCCCTCGCCCCAGCTACAACAACAGTTGACCAGCTATTTGCAACCATTAATGGTCCTGCTTCGGTAGCAGTTATATTGTCATGGACACTGATTACAAGTTCGGCTCCTAGGGGGAGGTAGGCTCCGGCCGCAAATTCCAGCGCATCTGTTACTGTCGAGAAAATTGTTCTTCTGAATATCGAACTAGAATTGGGGCTGTAAGATACTTCATTTGTCTCAAAGTACCCACCAGGTACTGAGTTTTCCCCGGTAAGCGGGGTATCCCTGGAGACGTGAAGCACGATGTAGGGGCTTGTGCCCTGAGATTTTACATACCCCGGGATATCTTTAGCCCATTTGGCGATCCCTTTCTCTGTGACTAGAGCAGAGTCTGAGGCATTACTTTCGTCCCTTACGGGGAGAGATTGGCTAGAAGTTCTAAGACTTGTAAGTTTTGTACTATTCTCTAGAGAGGGGTCTTCGCCAATGCAAAGACTGGAGAATCCTACGGCATCAGTATTACCTGGCAGACCAGAATTTACAACGAACTGGGCTATATCGTCTGAAGGATCGTTAGGGTCTCCGCCCGGGATTTCTACGTTGACCTGGGTAACAGAAATGCCCCTACCGCCAGTGACATTGTTATTTAACCTAGCATCAAGTTCGTTAGCCAGGTCGAAGGCAGTAACAGCGACTTTGTCACTAATCCCCAGGAACGCTGGATTCTTCGCCCCTCTGATATCTTCTTTCTTGGCGAGTTGTACAATACCGGCCCGGTCGCGTGATGCATAGACTAGGGGAGGGTTTGGCGATGCGATGATATCGCCAGTAGTCAAAGATTTGAACTGGGTATCGTTACTGAAGAAAAGGCTTGTACCCCGCCCCATGATAAGGCTGGAGCCGTCTTGCATAAGCAAAGTACTTCTTATGATTACGTTGTTCAGCACCTGGTTGGTAAGGCCTTCGGCTCCAGATTCTGACGCGTAAGGAATCGAGAACTGCTCGCCCGACCTAAGGTCAAAGACAGTAGTACCGAGGTAATAGTTACCCTCCTCGTTCATACCGGTGGCGTATACTCGGCCACCATTCTCTTCGGTGATAATCTTACCAAGAATGAACTCTTGCTCTAAAGGTTCGCCTTGGAATGTTGGGAACGAAGTGTCGTAGTTCAGGTATCCAGTCCATTCCCAGGTGTGCCCGGAAGCGCGGATGACGGACGGACGTCTCAACCCGACCAGGATGCCGACAGAGGCGGATGCCGAGGTACGGACCGTGATAGGTTCGGTCGATGCCTGGAGCGGGGCACTGAAGTTCACAGAAGCTCTTGCCTGCATTAGGGCCAAAGCCTGCTTAGTAGCACTTTCAACGGGGTCTTCCGTAAGCTCGGGATAATCGCTATCCAGAGACGGGTAAAAGTCTCCGGTAAATACATCGCGAGCGCGGGAACCTTGCGTCAAATATGTAACGTATTTTCCACTGTTTTGGACACTGGCTCCTGGTGTAAACACCTCTTCATAAGTGCGTACTTGCGTGATGGTTAACGGGTTATCCTCAAGTTCGGATGAATTATTTAAAGGGAAACCGGCAACACCCGGTTGCTTCTCAAGGACATAATAAGGCTGCGGACGTCTCATCCCCCGAAGACGCTCGAATCCTTCGAGTACGACTCGATACACTCGGTCATCCGCTCGCCTCTGATCAATAGCGCGGATGATTTTTACCGCCGACCGGTTGAACATAAAGTCCAGGGAGGCGAAGACGGCATCTTGCCCAGTCGGGTTGTCAATCAGCTTATACCTAAAAGCGTAGTTAAACCGTTTGGTGAGGTATCCATCGGCGTTTTGATCTGTACTTTCTTCAGAGATACCTTGAGTCGTTACATTAATATACCAGGCTGGAGATCCGGTTACTGTATTCCCGGTTTCCTGATCAATATCAATAGGTGCGCTGTCCCATGCAAATATTTTAGAGCTGTCGTCTAGATTACCAAATCCGGGGGAATTGGTTGCAGCGAGTTGGAGATCGCCAGTATACAGTATAGAATTGCCGACTTCATCAAAACCGTTAATATAGATACGTTTTCTGTTAGGTCTGCTGGGACCGCCGGACAACTCCCAAGTACTCGTACCGATTTTTTTGGTGTAGCTGTATTGGCCGAAAGCGATATTAGAGGCGGAAGGAGGACGTTCTAGGCTAAACGGACTGGCAATGTTCGAGTTTTGAACATAGATTCTGATGGTTTCGGGCGCCTCATTCGTACCCGTTTTATTTGCCAGCACATAAGCCAGGGTTTTATTATAGTCAATAACAAGACCAGTACTTACCTCAATATCTTCTAATGTGGCGGGACGACCGTCGGGAAGTTGAGTGTATTGCAGCGGCAAAGGGGGGACAATCTGTGTAATCCGGGTACCGCTGTATCCAGTCTCCGGGGCGGCTTGATCCTGACTAAAAGACTTAGCTTTGTACCCAATACCTCGAAGTGAGATGTCACCAAAGTCCGAGCAAGAGTTAGTAATCGACAGATCAGCGCCGGACTCGGAAATAAAATGATCGCTGTTACCGATACAGAATACGGACACGATTTGGATCGCGGCATCGTTACTGCCTCTGATTCCAAAGTGGCGGTACTTGAACTTATCTGCATTGCTGGATTTGTATTTCTTGCCTTCGCTGTCCGTTTTATTAATAGGCGGGTCTTGGAAATACGTATTGTCTAAGTAACAGTTCGGGTCGGTCTGAAGCGAGACTTGGGTAAAGTTCGCGGTGACCATCGACTTAAAGCCAGACACACGTGAACCGTTCGCCCAGAGGCCGTTCAGACCGAAAATACTCCGAACCGAGCAGTTAAAGACGTAAGGCGAACTGGATCGGGTCGAGTTGATGTCCGGCAAGGGGACAATAGCGCCATCCGAGTTGCGAATTCTGGTGGCGCCGGGATACATAACAGCCGCGTTACTGGCCGAGTCGGGACTAGGAATTCCTGTCTGATTCTCCTCAATGTCCTGAGACCGGTTCTGCTTTGTAGAGGCGATAGGGGCGACGATAGTGGTTTCAGCAGCAATCGCTTCAAGCAACTCATCTTCCCACCCATCAACATCTTTGAACAGGGAGTTAATCCGGGAATAGTAAGATGTTTCGCTGCCGCCCCCGATAATCTCTTGCTCCGAAGCAAATTCAATAGCGGTGACGGTATTATGGCTTCTCGAGTATTGCAAGTTGTCGGTGAAAGTCATCAACGACACATAGGTTCCACCAGTAACTTTGAATATGGCGGTTTTTTCGGTCTGCGGGTCGTTCTGGACCGGGCTGAGTTCCGGAACGTACATCGGCCGGATGCGGACCTTGCGAAGATCGACCCCGTCTACCGATATTCCCCGGGGAACGATAAGACCCCCGGTCTGAGGGTTGACAACAGCCAGATTGTCAAAGAAGAGTTTGTCGTTTACTTCAAAAGTCCCTCTAACGTATTCAAGGCTGATGATCCAGTTCGAGCTGGAGCCGGATTGTTTTTGCACCCGAGCGATGTTACCAACACCCCCAGACTCTGAGTAAAGGACTCGGCCCAAGTTCAACTCGCGTGGCGGTTGCGTGTTAACCGAATTGCCGACATTTACCACAATGGTAGTGGCTTTGTCTCCGATAACTGAGTTAGAAATTGTGAACCCTGTATCTACTTTTTGAACGAGTCCGGTCCCTTCACTTATCGTAAGACCGGAAAGAACACCAGGACTATTATCAACATAATAGTCACCCGGAGCGATTTCCAGCATGACCTTGTCGTACCGGTCGTTGTTCTGGCCGGAGCGACGGGATTCTCTAACACCTTCAAGCAGCGCACGTTCAATGGTGCGGAACGGACGATCTTTATCAAAGCCCCTGTTATCGATTGAATCTTCGCCGATCGTCTGATCGATGTGGATTGTGTTTCTGGAAAGAGGAGTGAAAGAGGCGTTAGATCTGTTGCATCGGGGGGCTTGAGGGACGTTTACAAGTCCGCCAGTACCATTCGCATACAATGCCACTGTTTCGTCATATTGCCTGTAGCACTTGCCAAGTGTCGGGTCGGCTTGTGACGGCTCGAAACTGTATACTCCTGCGGAAAGAATGGGGTATGTGGTGGGCAATCTGGCCCCGTCCGGGCACTCGGCAATAGTCCTATCGCCAATAAACTCTTTACCACCACAAGAAAGGAACGTACCAAGAACCGGATTGCACTCTGATCCCGGTGCCTCTTCAAACTTCCACTGCTCGGTAGCTGCATGGTAAAACAGCTCGAGATGCGCGTCTCGGATGTTTACAATCCAGTCGTCTGGAGACCCGTTGAGTAATTCGTTACTTACGGGGTTTGTGCGAATAATTAAAGGGAAACGGTCGAACGTCCCGGAAATATCGACTAACGCGATTCGGTCGCTGTCGCTGGGAGATTCGGGAAGCGTGACAATAATGCTGCCGTTACTGGTATCTGTAATTACTCTGTCCGAGACTAACGCAGTGTAATCGTCGCGCTGGATGGGGGTGTTAGAAAGATTTCTCGGGTACGGATTAAGAGCGGAGATGAAGGTGTGTGGGCGGATGTCAATGTAACCAGTACCAAAGACTTCGCCTGTGTCGGGATCAGTGGCCAAGCCGTCGCCATTCGTGTCAAGAGTGATCTTCGCCAGCGGAATATGCGCTTCGTTAACGCTTGGCAACGAGCTGGACACCGAGACGGTGTAAGGTGCGTCTTGCTGTTCAAGCAGGTAAATGTAAGAGACTGTTCCCGCGCCACCCAGCAACTTGATGTTTTGCCTGGGCCAGGAAACAGCGTCCCCCGACCGGTTTATAAAGCTTCCCGCCTCAATTGTTACACCTTGGCCACCCTCGAATGCGAAAGTGGACGGCAACCCTACAACCGCTAAAAGTTCGTTTTCATTTCCATTAAGTACGATACCGTCATGAGCAAGACGACCGATGGCGGTCTCCGGCTCAAGCCGGGGATTAGCAATCTCCCAATCCTTAATAGCGTCGCGCTGGCCAATATCCCAGCCTTCCTGCTCACCGCTAGTCGCTACGTCATAGTAATCAGAGCGGGGCTCCCCGGTAAACTCCGTCCCTTCCTGGACTTTATTCAGATACTGGCTAGAGACTACTTTGCCGTTTTGAAAAGCGATTTTTTCCACAATAAGCTTAAACTACTACTCAGCTTTCAACGACTTTCGCCCACAGTACTCTTGCGATCCAAGCGGGTCGAGGGCCAAAACTACTCAGCTCGATAAGGACTTCGGCCCCTGTTTCTGCATAATCGTCTAACGAGTTTCCACTTGCCCAGTCAACCGGGTAGTCGAAGTAGGCGGAAAATGTCGTCAACGGTTCGCCTACAAATCTTGCCAGAATCCGTATTTCGCGGTAATTTCCTGGCCTGACCTGGAGCGGATCGGTGTTCGGAATGGGTAAATTATCCGGATCGGTGATGTCAAGTTCGAGGTAGTTGCCAGCGAACAAGTTACCCGCGATCGGTTTATTAACGCAAGCGCCTCCTAACTCGACAGGGAATCCAGACTGGTCAAAGACCCATGCTCTGCCGTCTGCCGTGTTTGTGACAATCTCGCCTTCGTCCCCGTCCCCCAGAAACGGTTCTTCGTTCGCCAAAGGCGTACTTAAGTTCTGAATACTCGCTTCTGCCATTTGAAAATAAATTCCTATACACCTTGCCTTCAACGAGTTGAAAGCCAGTTATAGGGTAAAAATTCTTGTCTACTTACGCCACGGATTCCTGGTCGACAATTACCGGTCTTGCTTCGGTCGCCTACGGGTCGCCCGAGAGATACCCGGAAGTAGCGAATCAGGTAATTGCGAACTCGCCTGTCGGAGGGATTGTAAACAGCATGACCCCGGCCATGTTGATCGAGCAAGCGTTAACCGAGGATAAAGTCTTTTCTGCTCTTGAACAAGAGTATGAGACTAATCGCGAGTTTTCTAGGTACGTAAACACGCCGGGAAACAACCTGGCCAAAGTTGCCAGTAATTTGCACAAAAACGTCTTGACATCATATGGCGAGATGTCTAGTTATGAGACGTCATTGTCCAGTGTTATTGACTATCTAGAAGTGCCCGGGATTTCCGGCCCCGGCCTTGTCAACAGGCTTAAAAAAATCATACCCGATCTCGAAGTTTACTCTAATCTCGCATCTGTAGTGCCTGCACGCAAGCCGGACAAATTGCCAGCCGGTTCTTTATTGCCGCTTTCCGACTCGGTCGGTTTGACATCTGATTACAGAGGGGTCGAATTCTCTACAGGGTATCTTACTCCGGAAGATTATTTCGCCGGTATCGCTTTGCCCGGGGCTGGGTCTACGGCTCAGAACCTTCCCGACACAATTCTTAAATCGTTGTCAGAAGGGTATGTCGGTTACGCTACTACCAGTCCTTTGGAATCGCTGCTCAGGCCGGGATTAGACTCTCTTCTCTCATTAAGTGATGTCCAAGAGGCGAGGAACGTGTCTCGCTCTCTGGCTGGCCTGGGGACTATCGGCACGATTCGAGACTTTACTGGCATCGGAGCATTAAGTCCTGCTGACCAGAAAATGTACGCTGTTGATGTGGCGAAGCTTGTGGTGGAGATTAACGGTTATACTACCTATCAACCTGAAATTAATTCTAACGGCGATTTCATCACCCCGTTAAAGGATACGGAGAACTCTGACCCGGGCAGAGGACTCCCATTCTCGCAAAGAACCCGTACTACAACCTTTTGATATAAGTTATGGCATTAGAGATATTCGCACCAATACTGCCTCTGCAGCTTGATAATAGGAATGTAGGAGACATCGTCCGAGCTATACAGACTCGAATGTTTATCGAGTCGGACGGGACGCTTAATGATTTTACCCCCGCCTCGCCTTTGTCCGCGATAAGCGAGGGCCAAGGGTTCGCCCAAGCCGAACTTCTATACTATTTGAATACTTTGCCCGAGGCTGTTACGTTGCAATGGCTTAGGAGTCTGGGTGTCCAAAGAAAGCTGGGATCTAGGGCATTGGCTGAAGTAACCTTTTACAAGGTTCCGGGATATAGCAGGCCTGTGACTATACCAGGTGGGACGAGGGTGTTCGCCAGAAGCGGCCAATCCTACATCTTGTTGGATCAAGTGCAAATTGTCGACCAAAGCGCTGTTGGCACGGTACAATCCGAGCGTTGGGGGGAAGTTTATAACGTAGCGCAGGATGAAATTACCCGCGTCGAGCGAAATTTCCTCGGGCTCGATTTCATTACTAATCTCGAACCGGCATCGGGCGGTACGGATCTTGAAACCGTTGATCAGATGAAGATCCGGGCTTTTGAATTGCTGGGGCGGAGAAACCTTACATCGAGAGAAGATTACAGGTCTGAAGTCAGAGCAATAGCACCTGAAGCATCAATTGTCGAGGTATTGCCCTATGAGGAGAGGTTTCAAGACGATGTAGAGAATAATCGTGGGATTTTTATAGTGGCGGGGGGAGAGGACGGCTCGCCTTTGACTACTGCGACTCAATCCGTCTTGTTAACATCGCTTAGAGACCGAACCCCTATCGATGTTAAACTGTTTCTTACACCTCCAACTATTCTACCAGTTGAGGTCGTGGTGAGTATATCTTGGAATCCGAGAATTACTACAACTTTTAGTGATACTTTAGCTTCACAAGTAAACGATTTATTAAAAGGTATTTTCTCTCCGTCTAGTCTAGGGTTAGGGACCAACGTCTCTTATACTGATGTTTCCCGGCAAGTGTTAGCCCTGGACTTCGTCCAAGATATCCCTATTCTCGACCTTAAAGAAATGGCGTTGGATCCGGAGATTACCGGGAATACGGATGGAGTTTGTGGTAGATTTCTCGGTACGGAAGACGAAGAAACGCTAACATGCTCGTACACTTATAACCAATTCGTTGATAGAGTGTCTGCCTCGTCCCTCATATGCCCGAACAGCACTTCGGCCTTTAGACTCTATCGCTCAATCGTTTCTTTAACCTCGGTCATCGACTCGACTACCATCACTTACACGTACGACAATTTATATGATATCGTCTAATAGTTCTTGGGATCGTAAATCAAGCAAAAGGGGAAAGTCTCCGGCTTTTGCCCTTAATCCGGCTCGTGTGAACTTCCAGTTCGCCAATGACAGAGCGAGGAGTAAAATATTTCAGCATGTAATCGGCCAAGTGGAGTTCACCCAAGACGGCCAAAGCAGGAACCGGGCAAGAGACGAGGTAATTCAAAGGGAGTATGACCAGAAGACTCTGTCCGAGTACAAATACAGAAGTATTTCGCATGTTCATACCATTCCTGTTCTCCTGTCTGATGAAGTAGAAGTCTTGGCACATGGAGTACCCGTCCCAAATGGCTTAGAAAACTGCGCCATGGCCGGGATGAGTTGCAGCGATGGTGCAAGTAATACTGAGTGTGAAGTGGGAAAGTGCGTTATTGGAAAACTGATCAATGAAGAACAGGGCAAATGGAGATACGAGTCGTATACTGTTCCCGACCTATACTACTATTTATACGGTGAAGAGGTTGTAGAGACTTTGTCTGTTTCACGGGGAGTGTTTCCACTCCCAGGAACAAATGAATCGGTAAATGTTGACAAAGTGGCTAGTGTCTACTCGACAGTATATTTGCCGCCAAGTACGTATTCGGAAGAGAGTTTTACAAGGAGAGTAGTAAAATTTCTCTCCCCAACCTCCTTCCAGGATTCGTTAGATATATTTGTCCGCCTTATACTCAGCAGCGATATACTTGCCACCGTGCCACTCGAGAGAAAGACTTACGACCGGGTATTCAACTCTGTCACAGAGTCTTTGCCATTAGCATGGTCTGAATTTATAGCTGCAGGATTAGATGAGCTTTGGGATGACAGAGAAAATCTTACGAATAGAGAGTTTGTAGCAGAATCTTATAATGTGTTGGGCTTGTTGTATCAAAGAGCAGTGCAATTCGCGCTAAGCTCTTTCCGACTGCCTGCGATTACAATAGACGGTCAGATTTCCCGGCCTGTGTATAACAGGCTTCCTGGTGTGTCCGGGGCGTATAATAACGAAGACAGTGATTCGGATGTTGCAAAATGGCTGACTTCCGGCTCGGATATGGAACTCAGCGATTCCAAGACGCGAATAGACTGGTTTTATAATAATTTTCTCGACCCGGAAACTTGCTATCCGCTAAACCTGGACTGGATCGCTCAGCACATGGGTTTTATCGGCGAGATGTGGAACTTGGAATGGGATTCCCCGTTCAAACGCTTGCTTTTAAGGAATGCTCATAAGAATGATTTGCCCGAAGGCGGCTTATGGACTCTAGACCCGGAAGAAGACAGTTTAAGAAGACTGGATTTATCACAGATCGAAGTACTTCAAGGTACCAGTACCATTGCTCGATACAGGAAAAAGACCTTTAATGGTGATAGCGATTTTGTTGAGGAGAGTGTGGTCTCTGACTTGGTGATAGACATTAGTCAATGGCCAGGACTTATCCCAGCCAGGGGCTCTTTACTGTCCGTATTGTTCATGTTCTGGGCTTTTAATATAAAGGCGGTAAGTGGTGAGGAGTTTGTTCAGGACGGAGATGGATCGTATAGGGTAAGAAGCGGGCTTAGGCAGGCAGAATCCAACGCTCCGGTTAACTTGCCCGTTGTCTGGGACGTTATTCATGTGGGGACCGAGCAAGACGCCGAGGTGGGGATGTACGCCAATCAGCTAGTTGCAGGCATGGCTGTTTGCCGAGACGTTAACTTGTCGAACACTATTGTTATAAGAATGCCGTTTTATTATAACAGGGACGGGAGGACTTGGGATGCCGCTAGGAGTATAATGGATAACTGGATGACCGCTACGGCCGATAAAAAGCTGCAGTACGGGTACCCTGTAGCTGATTTGCTAGTGGCTGAGGATGTATTTTTTGAAATAGAGTCATGAGCGAGTTTTTTAAACATGCCGGGGTGATGGCCCGAGCGCAAAGCAGGATTGTCGAAACGTTAGGTGTGCCTTTTGCCGACCCCTTTAACGAAGAAGCGGTAATCATTGATGTTAACGATCCCAAAAGGCTTGGCAGGGTCAAGGTCACTACGGACGACGGATTCACCTCTAAATGGATCCCTGTGTCCGGTTCGAGTAGCGGCACGTTAAGCTCGAGATATATCGGCTCGAACGTCTTGGTTGGTAAGACAAATGGCCGAAGCGAGAATATGTATGTCATCGGTATTGTTAAGAATGACAAGGACGTGGGGTTGAATGGGTCGCCGTTTCAGCTTCCTATAATCGATGAGAGCATGGCGGTCTGGAATGGATCTTCTGATCCGGGAATGACTTGTAACAAAGAGAACGAGGGGCGCACGTATATACTGAGTAACGAAATCAATCAAGATGTTGTTGTCTGTCTTAGGCGGAGTAGCCCTCAAGTTGGTAATAAACCGGCTTGGGCGTGGAAATCCCTGACCAACGGGCTTTGGATCGAAAAGGGTATTAACCCGGGGAACGAAACCACAATCCCGATCGAGCAAGCGCAGTTGAGAAATCCGGGAATACCGGAGTGTACTGAGTCACTGCTTGGCGAGAAGCACGACTTTTCTGAGGATAGGGGATTCAGAACGACAAGCATGGTCTGCAGAAGGGATGAGAACGGCGAGTTTGGCTGGATCCCGGAATCCTCTCCTCCTGTATTCTTCAGAACCACTTTGCCTACTTGCTCAGAGAAATTGCACGGCATGGAGGCGGTTGTAGACGATGGAAACAACTCGGAAATTGTAAAATGTTTGAGATATCAAGGGCTTATGAGGTGGGTGAAGGAGGGTAAAAGACTCCCGCACAAGTTTCACAAAAAGGATAAACCGCTTACTAAGGTGGAATTTCTGGATGGGTATGGGCCGGTGCCCGCACTTGAAGAGGGCGGGTTCGATTGGCTCAAGGAACCAGAGATTATTGAAACAATCTTCGATACCGTAATCTCTAACATCCCTTTGACTAATACAGATCCGGCCCTTAGGAACGCATTGCAACTGGCGGGGCTGTTACCGGCTCAGGCGTTTAACGGCGCGCAGGTATTGTCTACCGCTGCGAGAGAGGCGATGAACCGCAGACTCGGGGTTCCTGTCGACACTTTAACTAACACGTTGCGTCAAGAGCTAGATAGAGATGGAAAACTTTCGTTTGAAACTGCACAACTATTAACGGGCATAGGTGATGCGGGCAGAGTGTTAACTAACGGGGTTGTTGGGGGCACGGTTGACCAAGCCCTGGTAAATATCGGCCAAAACGCCTTAAGAAATTCGCTGCTTTCGTTAAGTCCGCAGACCGCGTCGGTAATGACCGGCTTGATGTCTGGAGGAGTCTGGGGCGCGATTGATACAGCCACTATCCTCGGGCTGAGTAAACTCCCCCCTGAGGTGAACAAGTACGTCCAGCCGGTTGTCGGAATCGCCAGGAACGTGCTCGCGGGGTATCCCACCGCCTTAGGAAATATTCTTAACACCGCGTCCGGGGGAGGGCTGACCGCCGCTGTTTCCGGTACGTTTAACTCGCTGCTCGGCAGGAACGCAATAACGCCTCAGATCCTGTCCTCTACCGCCTCGTTGATTGGGGGTGGGGCCCTGGGGCCAATGGGGCAAATGTTCAACCAGTTCAGTAATTTGGCCGGAATGCCGATGGCGCCAGGCTCCTTGGGATCGTTACCGTTTCTCGCTAGCACAGCCATGGGTGCGCTGGGCATTGGCAACGCAGTGCAGTCGCTGTTTGGCGGCCTGGGGGGTGGCATAGGCTTTAACGGGCTTGCCGCTCTTGTAGGGGGCGGGTTCAACCCAATATCAACTGCGCTGTTTGGGATTGGAGCATTGTCCTCGTTGTTTGGTGGGGCGGGCGGTAACTGTCCTTGCGATCCTAAGTGTCGCAAAGTTGCACATGGAGTCGATACGGACGGCCAGAAATTGCTCGATCCGTGTGGTGCTTTGACGAGTGTAAATGCCAATGCCTATTGTCCCACAGGTTTTTGTTTACCAAACAATGTCGGAGACGTAGCATTTGACTTGGGACTTACTCCTACTCTAGTTGGTAAAAATCTAATCCCTCCTAACACAAGTGACTTGACCCAGATGATATACGGGTCGCAGCGTCTTGTAAACATGGCGGAGAAGTTCTATGAATCTCGTTATGCGGACGAGGCGGAGAAAGAGGCGGAATTTGCTTACACGTTTGAAAACGTGGAAAAAGGGTTCAAAATGGCGGATAATAATATTACCCGCATTGAATCGGTTGAAAGGCGACTTATAGACTCCGGGTATAATACGCTGCAGAATATATTCTGGAAGCCGGGGCCAGAAACCGCTATTCTCGAGCAGCTTATAATCGATGTTAGGGAGAATTCCCAGGCCTTGCAGTCTATATACCGGTTTGTCAAAACCCTCGACCTGGTTAAAGACGGCCCGAGGATCGGTGTTAACGTTACCCCGTTAATCGGACTGGCGTTAGCTAATATTCCGGGTCTTGCTGGGCTGTACGAAAAGAACAAGATCGAGACTACTAAGATTATGGAGGGCGGTATAAGGCCTGCTCATCTTGAATGGGAGACGATGACTCCAGGCTTGGGAACTCCTGTTAAGCTCGGACTTTACAATCCGCCGCTGCCAATTGTCTTCCCCAACGAACGCACGCTATTTGACGAGGCAAGATTCCTGTCCATCTCGCTTGATTCGAAGATTGTAGACGATTTGCAAGAAAACAAGCCGCCTATCGATCAGGTGCTGTCTCCGAATCAAATCAACACTCTTAAGAATACGTTTATTCAAAGGGCGGGTGATGAGTCTCCAACAAGTGGCGGCACTGTTACACAAGATTTGCCATTGCCCGAAGGGTTTGTTATTCCGGATGGCACCGTATTCCCCGAAGGGTCTTCGCTACCAACAGGTGTAGCACTACCGTCCGGTACTTTGCTGCCTGCTGGGACCGTTTTCCCGGACGGGTTTGTATTCCCCGGGCAAGAACGCACTTCACTGTACGAAGAGTTGAAAGCGAGGGAGAGCGGAGAAACCGACTGTGAATAAGAGCCAATTGGCGAAAGAGAAATCTCTTGTCAAAGAGATGATGCTGAAAGTTGAGAGTTTGAGCCAGGAGGAGAGAAAAGAACTGCTTCGGCTAAAGTGCCGCACGGAATTTATTACCTACGCTAGAGTTATTACAAGAGAAGTCACAAACAGCGGCGTATTCGTCCCGTATAAAGTACACGAGTTAATATGTGACTATGTTCAGAATATTTGCGATGGCAATCCAAATTACAAACGAACGACTATATCATTGCCGCCTAGGAGCGGCAAAAGTATGCTTATATCTAAATTAATGCCGAGTTGGCAGCTAGGACGTAGCCCCAGCGCTCAATTCATCATGGCGTCTTATGGTCTTAAGCTCACGCACGAGAACTCCAGGGCGATATTGAGTTATATTACAAGCGATACGTTTAAATGGATATTTCCTGAATGCAGTATTAATAAAAAAGACTGTAACCTTAAGACTATGAGAACTGGTCAAGGGGGAATTATAATGTCTGCTAGTGCAGGGTCCGGCGTAACCGGCTTTGGATTCGGTGTAATTAGCGAAGAAGATTTACCAGGTATCGGCATCTTAGACGATTTACTTGAAGACGGTAATTCACTACAAGTACTTGAATCGACTTTTGCCTGGACTGCGACTCAGTTCCTTACTAGAGGTTTACCAAATAACTGTGTTATGTCGATGGGAACTAGATTCCACGTGGAAGATGTTATCGGCAGATTGCTATCAAGTGACCCGGAAGGTTGGCTAGAGCTAAATGTGCCCGCTTTGTGCCTTGATGAGGAAAACGACCCTATAGGAAGAAAGTTAGGTGAATCGCATTGGCCGGAATTTTTCCCTGTAGAAGAACTAAAAGCTATTGAAAAGCAGGACAAAAACACCTTTGAAACGCTATATCTAGGTAGGCCTAAGGGCGCTAGCGGTTCGATTTTCAAACACTCTTGGTTCGAGCAGCATGAGAAAAATCGTCAACAATACGAGTTTGTATTCGCAACTGCCGATACTGCCCTTAAAGAAAAAGAGATGAACGATTACTCGGTTGTGTGCGTGTTTGGGGTTGTTAAAAAGACAAGGAAATTACACCTTATTAATGTTTATAAAGAACATATGGAGTTTCCTGACTTGTTAAAGGTGATGCCGCTGTGGTTGAAAACCTGGAAAGTAAGGGCTATTTATATCGAGAGCAGGGCTAGTGGACTTCCTTTGATACAAATGCTTCGCAAAGAATTACAGATTCCGGTGAAGGAGGTAATCCCAACCAAAGATAAGATTATGAGGGCGAATGAAGTGGCTCCCGTGGCGGAAGACGGTCGAGTTTCGATATATTCAGAAATTCCCAAGCTCGGTGAATTAATGTCAGAGCTGTGCGCTTTTCCTTACTCAAAGAATGATGATTTTGTCGACGCTTTTGTCATGGGTTTAAGGGTGTATAGGGATGAGATTATGGGGGCGGCCAAGGCTGCCCATGGGGGATCTAGAGTTCAACTCCCCCAAATCAATCATATTGGGGGTAGTCAAAGAGTTACGGGAAGACTCGGAAGAGGGAGCTTGCCAACTCAGTATTTATAGTGCTAAAATTATTAAGCCATTACTCAGGAGATTAATCCAATGGAAAAAGAGACCTTTTTAAGAAAAGTCGTACTCTTCGTACAGCCCGGATGCCCCGCTTGCGAAGCTATGAAACCGATTTGGGGACAAGTGGCCGGAGAAGTATCTGAAGAATACCCAGAACTGCGTGTGGGCTGGGGAGAATACGACGTCACTGAAGATAACTGGGAATTTCTCGAGTCTCTTAAGCCGGGAACTTCCGGGCAAGGAACTCCAGAAATCGCTGTTTTTGACGAAGAATGCGATTTGATCGGGTTTAACGGTGAAGGCATTATGCCCGCTTCGCAACTTAAAAGCTTCGTGATCAACTCGATTAGGGGAGGCAGAGCCTGATGACCACGCAAGGTATTAATGTCGAGCTGAGAAGGGAGAGGCTTAGGAATAATTATAATCGGAGGAAGACGGAGTACGAGCGGACTCGCGATTTTCACATCCGGGAAAATATGTGGAAAGCGAGTTATGCCGCGAGAAAAGTGGCATCGTTTTCTGGTGTTCCATTTGATGAGTTGAGGTCTGTTGCCCTTGAAGCAATGGTCAAACTTTATGACAAGTGGGACCCGGAAAAAGCCAATTTCAGTACTTGGTTAAATCGCTCGTTGACTTTTCAGCTATTGAATTATTTGCGCGATAACTCGCGAATGATCAAGATACCACGGTCGTATTCAGACGCTTATATGAAGATGAGAAGGATTGTTGGCAGGAGCCCAGACCTGACCGACGCGCAGATATCTGAGGCTACCGGCCTGACCGAACATCTTATAGCCGAGACGCGTGAGGCGTTTCAAATGACGTATTTGGAGATTAACGAGGAGACGGAGATGCCAGTTGATGACGGGGGGATTGATGACGATAATCTCGCCTCGATGTTTAGCGATTACGGGGATATTATAGGTAGGCTTTCGAAACTTTCCCCAGAAGAATACACATTTCTAATGGATGTTTACATTCACAAAAGAGCTGTGTCAACTATCTACCGTAAGAACCCGGGGATTAATAGTGCGGAGAAGATTGCAGCGAAGACGGACGAGCTGCTTAGCAAACTTATGAGTGATGGGTAAGTCGATATATACGGAGATTGGCGAGCAGCAATACAATAAAAAACAGTTCGCGGAAAGATGGAAATTTATTACTTCATCTTATGAGACGGGTGTCTTTTTTAACGAAGAGGACACCCTGTTCATGAGGCAAATCTGTCTCAAGATTGAAAGGTTCAGGAAAATATTGCTAAGGCCTGGACAGTGCAAGTTCAAGCTCACAAGCAAAGAGTTTAATGGCCGCAAAGTCAAGGGTGTAGTCTTGATGACACCCACGTCTAAGTACGAAGTATGGGTGGGAAAATCGTATGTAATGTCGAAAATATTTCCGAGAACTTATGCCCCCGACCCGGCCAAGGAGAATAGAAAACTCGCGATCCGTGCCTTAAGAAATATTATCCAACCGCAAATCGATCTTTATAAAAGACGAGTCTCGGGTCAAAATGTTGTTAAATCGTCGTTGACAGGCAAGCCGATACACGGAGCGTATCATGTCGATCATGTCTATCCGTTTATACGGCTTGTCGAGGAATGGTGCCGGGACAATTCTCTAGACCTAGAGACAATACCTGTCAAATGTGTGGGTGTTACTTGTCGTCTATCTTGCACAAAGATGTCAGAAAGCTGGTTTGATTACCACGCTTTGAATGCACAGTACCAGGTGCTTGATCCGAGGGAAAACATCATCAAAGGTGCGAAGTACTATGGCAAGTCTTCGGACAATATTTGATCGAGCAGGTTAGCAACTTCTCGGGATATTGACTCAGGCAGTTCGATATTGCCCGACCTATTAAGCCATATTTGTTGCCGGGATTCTCCCGGAGAAAACATGCTGGCGACGGAGACGGACTCTCTGCCTACATAAACGTCTTGCTCCTCGCCATACCGTCTTTTTAAATACTGGACGATGGGAGAATTTTCCCCCTGCTTTTCGATCTCAACTTCGAGGGTTTTAAGCGAACTTTGTAGGGCGGAGAATAGCCTGTCTCCTGTCAAGTCCCCCTCCGCTTCGATTGTTACCGAAGCGGCCCCTAAAGCGCGTACATATTGTGAGAGGTTGTGCTCAACTTCTCGGGTGTAGCCTTCGGCTACTGTGCGGAGAAACTCACGCCTTATCTGCTCTTTTGACAGTTCATTCAAAGAGTTTTGAACGGATTTTTTTGCGGCGTCTTGCACCACGTCTTTGAAAAACAGTCCGAGAAGCGGTTTTAGAAACAACATGGTGTTATTGACACTCTAACTGGTCGAATATTTCTTGTGCGGCTTGTTGTCTTTCCGTTTCTTTTTGACCGGGAGCCCTTTCAAATAACCTATTGAATTCAAAAGCAGCTTTTTTAGGGTCGTTAGTACTGTTGAGGGCTTGCACGGTTGCAGGTCCCCCGCTGTCTGCCCCTTTTAACTCCTGGACGAACCACTGCATTTGCACACCGAAATCTTGCCAGGGCTTACCGAGTCTGCGTGCGAGATCATCCAAGCCTTTCTTTCTGTCGCACCACTGAAAGATTCCTATACAACCTCTCCCTTGGGAGTCGAGATATCGCGGATTTTTGTTGTCCGCTGCTGGGTTTAGTTCAGTTCCTTGCCTAGACTCGATAATTGCATTGCCTACAACCCCCGCATAACCCGCCTTAGTGTTTATACCGCCTTGTCGTGCCGCGTTAATGATCGCATTTACCCGACTTGCAGGGTATTTACTTCCTATATACTTGCAATTTGCTGGAGGAAATTCGCTAGTCACATTACTTGCCGCTGCCGCCTCTGTCGCCTCAGCCGTTTCTCTCGAACGTTGTAAAAACTCCCTCACCTCCTCGGCCTCTTTACAAAGTTCGTCGCAAGATGTTTTGCCATTACCCAGGTTCCAGCACAAATCTCCTAACGAGCGGATATACCCATAGTAATCGCGGTATTTGAAATTTTCCGTAACTAAGTAGTCTTCAAAGGTGGGAGGAGCCGGAACGTTGTTTACTGCTACACCCCAATCACTCACCCCAGTCACCTTCACCCTAAGGTCTCCGTCCCACCTATACTCAGCACTTTTAACGAACCATTTTGAAAATCGTTGAGGGATCCAGACCCCGGGGTCGATATTGTTCGGCCGCCCCTTCTCAATCCACTCATCGTATTTGGTTACGAACGCGAGGATCGTCCTGCCAGGAACAATTCTTAACGAGCGGGGTATTCCTTTGAACTCGGTCTCTACCGTGACGCCGACAGGGGTGGGGGAGTTCTGTACGCCTTGGCCGTACTTTGAGCCGGAAGAGCTAGATGACGAGCTTGTCTGGGGCTGATTTGAGCAGTTGGTCAACGAGCCTTCTTTGAGGTGAGCGATCAAAAGTTGCCCTTCCGGGGTATCGATAATAATATGATTTCCGTATCCACCCCCGCATCGGTCATATCTCCCTGTGCTTTTGCCACAATTAGCTTCTACTACTCTGTTAAATCTGGCCCCCCCAGTCAAACCTAAATTTGCACCTTCTCCGCCACCAATGTCAACACCGTTGTGATTCGGTCTGTCTGATGTGCGGTATCTAGAAGTAACATCAGGTGTTCCTATTTTTCTCCCACTAATTGTAACATATTTAGATACAGTGGACTCGTCTATAAAAGCACCTTTTTTACTTCCTGCCCATTCTACGTGGAGATGGGGACCACTAGAGCTACCTGTGTTGCCCAGTTGACCTAAGCATTGGCCTATAGGAGCGGAAGCGGCTGGTGGGAGTTGCGGTGCAGCAGGTGCCGCAGATCCCGGCATCCTAGCCTTCTCTGCCGCCACAGCCTTCATAAACGGGTCCATAAGCTGTTTATACAGCGCTTCCTTTTGTGCCGGGGTACCCGACTCGACAATTTTATTAACTTCATCAGACATTCTGCCCACTTCGAGGATAGTACCGCCTCTGTTCGGAATTCCTAATGGCGCCTCTCCTGGTTTCGACCTCCAGTCCTTATCAAAAGCGCCGTAAATCGAACTTAAAGTATCGTCCAGGATCCTGATTTTGTTGGGACGTGCTCCAGCCGGTACTCCGCTACTCCCGCTCCTAGGGCCGGGGACGAGGGGCGGAATTACCCCCGACCTGCCATTAGGCTCGTCGTTATGAATCTCGATCACTTGCTTTCCGGCAGAAACTGCATCAAAAGCCGTCTTGAATTGAGTCTTGGCATTGGGGGACGGTGGGTAGTAAAACTCGAGAAAATCCGCCACTCCATACGCTTGAGCATTTCTCTGCGCCCATTTCACAAGTTCGATGTTCAACGCTCTTTCATTCTCTGCCCCTGTGTCAGAAGCATCGGCGTGCCCCGCCATTACCAGCACTTTGCTCGGTTTAGTTGCGTCTGTCGGCCTCCAATTCTTAAGGCTTGCTTTAGGCGCTTCAGGGACCACTCTGCCTACAGTAGACCGCGCTGGGCCCGGACCCGTCTCGAAAGTTTTAATCCCAGCCTCTTTCTTCTCTTCGTCTGTAAGATCGAATGCCGGGATGGCGAAATTCCACACCAACGAAGGTTCGAGGGTAACAGTAGTAGTACCGGCCGATGACTTTGGAATATAGAATCGAGTATGTAGCAGTTTCTCTGGATTCGACTCTCCCAATACCTGGTTAATCGCAACTTTACTGCCCTTTTTCAAATCGCCTTGAATCGCCAGTAAATTACCCACCTCTTGATGAATAGGACGGATCGTACACTTCTTTGCCTTATCACACACTTTAAGGACGTAGTTTGTCTGTATATTAATCCATAGGGAACCGTTAACGTCCTTCGTAAAGGTTCTGTTCTCAACAAGTCCGTCTAAAAACGATATAGGAACGTTATCATTAACACCAATACCATATAAGTTCGTATTCTCTACCTTGGTGTTTTTAACGGCCGGACTGTTACCTCTCCACACATATCCGCTTGTCGACTGATTGACTTGAAACCTCTTTTTTAAGACAGTAAACTGCTCGGGGAACTGCTTGAGACTCGTTTTGACACTCGCCATCTTCGCCTTTCTCTTATCCGGGAAAGTATCTTCTAAAGTGTATTCTTCTCCATCGATTGGGGTGGTGTCATAATCAACACCTAAGCCGCGCTTGAACTCAAGTTCAGCGTTAGAATTCAGAAAATCACGTTCGACCGACCCGCTTATATTGTAATACTCGTAAAGGCCTTTGCCCAAGTAAAATATTGAGCAGCCCTGGTTAACATTGGCCCGGGTGCAAATCGAAATCTTATTTGCGTATTCTTTTAAAGGTAATTTGCTATAATTTCCCCCTACGCTGCCAATATACTTCTTAAGGACTTCTTCCCCTGTAACCGCCTTCTCTCTAAACCCACTAGGCATTATGTATTTCTGGCCATAATTCGCTTCAGGCGAGTTGCAAAACGACACCCGGTATCCGTATTGTTTCGCAATTTCCTTCAAATTCTCTTCCAACGTCTCGTTCTCTTTCATCTGGAAGTTCGCCAGATTCTGGTTAAAAGCGATAGTTTGAGGGTCGAGCCCGGAAATCGTCACTTTGGGATAAGTTTTCCCGTGACTGATATTGAACCGGTTTACCCGAAAATAACTCTCCAGGCTGAAGACGTTGCTGCCGACATTGTAATAGAAAATTACAACCAAATGAGCGAATTGTGAAAAACTAGCTTTGCTGATGCCCGGATCTTCAAATTCCGAGCTTTGTTCGTACGGACGGCAAGGTCTTTCGCGAGTCGATACCTGGCCCTTTTCGCACTTCGGCAGCAAGATATGATTCGCGGCTGCCAACTGCTCGCCAGTGTACGCTGCAGCCGTGTCAAAAAGTACCGCCCAAGACGCCCCGGTCATGTACGGGTCGGACAACGTGACGTTTACTGTCGACCCGGACAAGGCGTTTACAAACTGCGTTGCTCCCCGGACTGAAGTCTCGGCATTCGCGGTCAACGCATCAGGCGACCAGTTCATTGACAAGGTTACCCCGGCAATCTGCCTTTCCGGGAACCATATAATCTCCTGATCGCCGGTAGAAAACGGCCTATAACCTACCAGGCACCTGCAACGATAGAGGCTATGCACTTCATGCCACTTCGATAACCACAACTAACGCGCCGGATCCTTCACCGTCACCCTGGCCGGGTTCTGTTGTATCGATCTCCAGACTCAAGATATCGCCGACGGCAAAGCCGTCACCGCCGTCCAGGATGTCGGTAATCTCGGTCACAGAACCGTCCACAATCGTCCCCTCGAGCGAGGCGTCTTCGTACTGAGCAGGATCGTTCTGTTCGCCTACTTCAAGATAAGCTCGGAACACAACACCGGTCGCATCGCCTCCGTCTAAACCGTCAACCGTGTAGTTCTCACCGCCATCGATTACGTCACCCAAGGCGACAAGCGGACCGACAGGAATAACGTTCTGCGTGATTTGAGAAAGCGTTGCGGAAAGGTTATACACTGCTACCATAAAGTGATAATCTCCCTCACCAGCGATTCCCACATACCTTGTAATATTCACGAGCTGATCATTGAGCTGGTTCTCGTACGGATCCGTCACAACATCCGGATTCGCAACCAACGCGTCCACCACCAGTTCCAAGACCCCATACGCGAATTGCTTGGCCGAGAAGCCCATGCTAGGCCCGCAAGTGTTGTATTTTTCCAGCAGTTCCGAGCGAATTTCAGGGGTGTTCCCCGTCTGATCGTACTCGTTGACAAGTTTATTCTGCAAGACGGTGGCAAAAAAATCTCCGAGCGAAGCTTTGTACTCAAACTCGATGCCAACAAGCCTTTTTAATCTAGCGATTGTAGCCATAATACGCGATTTAATCTATTCTTTAAGCTTTCAACTAAGAAACCCGCACCTTGAGGGCGCTTCCCGTGCGGTACATGCCTCCGACTGGGACGGGAGGAGTGGCGGCAGCGGCAGCGGTATCGTCAGCGAATTCCCTAAGGCCGGTAAAATCGATTTGGGCGAAAGGGACGACGTCCTGCTCGCCTACACGTCTTGCAACTCCATCCGCGCCGACATAAAAGATCTGGGCCTTCGGCTCGTTAAGAAACAGCTCGCCGCGTTTCACATTGGCGGCATCATCGTCATACAACGACTGCACGTAGCTTTTAGTTTTGTTCGGGTCGGATGAAAACCGAACACCCCATCTCGGTCTAGGCATTGAAATAATCGTCTCATAGGGCTTTCAACGTGCTAGACTTAGGGAGACTTCTCCCCTCCGCAATGCACACGATTATTTTCCTGGGGCCCGATCGGGTTGGAAAAACTTCTCTCCTTAACAAGACGGCGTCTAACTTAAAAAACGCGGGATACCTAGTTCATACTCTTCACTTTTCAGGAATCAAGCCGGAACATAGCTCTCCTGTTGAACAGTTCAGGGAAAAGCTTACAGACATTCCTTTGCCGGCCCCAGACTATCTCCTAATCGATCGTTTCGTCTCCGACACATTGTTTTACGAGGAGCGCAGGGGGCAAATGCCCCCTATCAACCCGATCTGCTCACTCGAGCCTGAATCAATTTTGATCGACTTGAGCGAAAGAGTCGATGTTGTAATCTTGGGCCGGGGCTGGGATCAAACCATTATCGATCGGCACATCACCGAGCTTAGAGCCAATAATCCTCGTGCCTCTACGTACTGGATAAACGCCCAACTCGAGTTGAGAATGAACGAGCATAACGGGTATTATGGACATACCGAGAAGTTCTTCAAAGCCCAAAGCCTTATACCCCGTTCTTGTGTATTCAGCCTCCCCAGGCCCGACACCGACAAAGACGTGTTCACCAACTGTCCTTCTATCCCCCTCAGACAAAGGTGAAAGCATTGTAGGTGCTTTTCTCTGAATGGTTCTCCGTTCAAAATATATCAGCTCCTGGGCGGGTACACAGTCTTTGTGTCCCGTCTTTTTTATTACCTGGAAAACTCAATGGCTAAAGCGCGTACGAGGCGAGAGAAGGTCACCGAGTCATCGGTGCCGGGATACGATGAAATTGCTTATGGGATCCCTGCAGGGCGGGGAGACGGCCTCAGGACGATCCACCCTGCGAATGACAGCCAGCGCGAAGCTTTGGATTATTTGCGAAGCCGAACTCTTACTATTTTAACGGGTCCCCCGGGGACGGCTAAAACACTTCTCTCCGTCTTCATTGCTTGCGAAAAACTTCAAAAACGGCAAATCGATAAAATATACTATATCAAACCGATTGTCGATACGCCCGGTGAAAAAGGTATTGGTTATTTGCCAGGCAACGAAATGGAAAAGCTCGAGCCGCATATTGCATCGCTAAGGGACGCGTTAAGCGTGTTTATGGCGAAAGGGAAGGCGGATTACTTGATTGATAAAAAGATTATCGAGTTTTTGCCCATTGAACATTTAAGAGGTCGGTCGCTGCACCGTTGCATGGTAATTGCGGACGAGATGCAGAATGCCACTGCGCATAGCGTGCTGACTATTCTTTCTCGTCTCGGTGACTACAGTTCAATCGCGTTACTAGGTGATGTGATTCAGCGCGATTTAGCCAATAGATTTGGAAAGGACGGTCTGAGCGATGCGGTTCACAGACTGTCTAAACTCGACGAGTTTGTCGGTTCAGTGGAATTCCAAATCGATGATATTGTCCGCTCGGAATTTGTAAAACAGGTTATTTTGTCGTACCGCGATTTGTACGAGAGCTAGAAGGGGGAGATTGTTGTACCGCAGAAGGAAAGAAAAGAGCCGCCGTAAACATCCACCTATCTGTACAGGCATTAACTTGCTTAGCCCCTATGGCCCAGTTAGGTATTTCGCAAAGAGCGATAAATGATATGCAGAACAACGCCTCGAATATAAGGAAAGCTAGTCCCTCTGTTAACCTAATTTTTTCCATCGGTTGTACGCCCTGTATACTAAGCCTTCAACTCCAAGTTGAAAGCTTTTAAAGAATACCTTTTTAATGGCAACTAGGATAGATAAGACTCCGGGGTTGTCCCAGACTCCGCAAGACGCGATAATTCGGTCGTTGAGGTCAAAGGCCGGTAAAAGAGAGCAGAGAACGGATTTTATAGGACTTAAACGATCAAATTCTCTTTCCGATGTTTCTGACCCGCGAAAAGCCTTAAATAATACACTCGTTAAACTTAACGAAGGGGATGTAGAAGAGCAGGAATTTTACAATTCCCAGTATGATTCGTCAGACTGGGCGGTCACAAAAGACTTCGCACTCGAAGGGATTACTAGGGACGCGTTACTCCCCTTGCTGGGGGTGTCAGCCCAAGACGGGGTTGTAAACCTTAATCCGCGTATAAGGATCCAAGACAGAATTTCCCAGGTAGATTCTTTTTCCGGTATAGACAGTTTTAACAGCCTGCATGCGGGACCCTCAGCTCAATTTTACAGAGTAGCAAAGCGCCAAGTAATAGGCTTTTTAAAATTCGATTTTAATACTGTAACCGGAGAGATTACAGTAAACGAACTTAAAGGCGTAGACGGGGTCACCGATCTTACTGACGAAGAAATTTTGTCAGGCAGAAGGTATGTTATTCTACTTGTAGAGTGGTATGAGTTAGAGAACGGATCTAAGGCTGATTTGTCTGGTACAGGTATCTACTTGAGGGTGGATAGTGAGGACGGATGGAGTGTAGAAGAAGGCTTTAGTAGTCTTACTAGCATAAGGAGTATACTCGGAAGTTTAAGATTTTCCCAAAGGCCTTTTAGGTTGGGCAGAGGTTATTCCAGTATTAATCCGCCCCCGTGGTTCTCTGAGTCTCCCAGTACCGGTATTCCGGATACAGTCGAGAATTTGATCAGAAAACCCTCTGGCGATCCTGTTGTCGAAAGAGGTTACTGGTATTCTAAGGCGGTTATTGAAAGTCGCTGGAGCGCTGAAGAAATACGTCAAATAGGGGCTCCTACGGGGGAAGTTATTGTTCAAGACTCAAACATGAGGTGGGAATCACCCCCGAACCCACTAAGATTTGAAACGGGAGACTGGGGAATTAGATGGGACGGATATCTTTATATCACTCCAGGAATATATTCTTTTCAAGTAGAAACGAATTGTCTCGTAAAAATTGATGTTTATCTGGACGAATGGACTGAAGTTTTTAGCTCAGGTGTGCCGAGTTCGGAAAATTCTAAGTACTTTTCTGCTACCTCTTTTGATGTAAACAGTATAGATAATAAGTTTAAGTATTTCTACTCGAGTACGGAGTGGGAAGCTTATATGCCTATTACTATCCGCATGTATGTTGGGGGGACTGACAGGTCCGAACCGTCTGTCATAGTGCCCACCGAGCCCAACATTTTCCTAAAAACTACAAAACTTCAAGATCCAGTTAATTTTTACAGCGAGCTGATAGACATAGAGTTGGAGGAACTTAGTCCGGGAGAATTTGCCATATTTTCTGATGATTTAGTCAGTATACTGATCCCAGTTGGGGATGAGTACGCATCTGTCAGTTACGAGCTTGTTGAGAAAGACGGCCAGGCCTTGGGTGATCCGATAGTTGTGGAGATTAGTGAAATTGGAGTTATAACCGACCCGGAACTGGAAGAAGGCGAATATAAGTTGAGGATTTTTCCCGTCTTGAGCGGGGAATTTGAAGATAATCTCGAGCCGCTGTGGAGGGGAAGAATAGCTTCACCGGGGGAAGGGAGAACGTCTTACTCGGATTTGGTAAGTGGAGATTTTACCCCGAACCAGCAAAAAATACCTTTTGATTTCAGGCCGAGTTGGTGGAAAGTCTCCCAAGGTCATCCGTATGACAGGAGCTTAGCCCTTTCTCCCAGTAACACACCTTTTGACGGATTCGCATCCAATATATTTAAAGACGAGTTTAGCTCGGGAGCAGACGGATTCGGATTGTACGGAGACGGAGATAATAACTATACTCAAAGACCTAATATTATAGCGGGAGAGTCAAAGTATGAAGAATCTTCACCTAATGGGAGTAATTATATCGGGATCTCTTTGAGTTCGGATAGATTTGGAGAAGGCGGCAGATTTATCGCTGACTCTTTCCCCCTCAATAATTCTGTATTCGACGACCCGGGCCTGCTAGGCGAGAACGAGCTTGGCGGGGACCCCAATCACAAGACTTCCGCGTTTGGTAAAGTAACCCCTGAAGTGGCTCAGATATATCTTTGGACTACTGGGCCGGAAGAACTTCAGGGTAAATATTTCTTGTCTGTAGATTCTGCGTCCGTTACTTCTGACGACGACCCTGAGCTATATGGACTCCCCGACTTCTCCTCAAACGAATGGCTTTCTCCTATATCGATATCTGCTGTTCAGGTGTGCGATAACTCGGACTTTGAAGGCTCTAGCGTAAAGAAGTTTCCAGCCGTACTACCAATACTTTTAGAAAAAGTAGAAGTATCCGGGTTTACAGTAATCTCGTTCTCTGTACTTCTGCCCTCCCTATTGCCGGGGGGTTCTGAAGTCTCGCAGTTCAGCGGCAAGTTCATCAGGTTCTATACAAGTAATAGCAGAGAGTTTCAGAATACACTTGTAGATACAGGGGAATCTATTTGTTTCTCCGATGTCATTAAGTTGACTTATGACAACGACGATAACTTAATACCGTTTCAAAGTGAGATTCCACAGGCTCTTTCGGAACGTGTAACCCCGTTTGGATTTGATGGCATATCCGGGATATGCTACCCGCCTTACATAGTGTCCGATCCTTTGTTAAAGGATACAGCGATTGAGGATGACGATCTTTACGACGCGCCAGCGGGTTGGTATGACGTGTTTTGGGGCGACCCGACCAAGGCCGGATTGGGAGGTAAGACTTTAACCCTGAGTAGAAGTCTAGAATTCAGAGGTAAAGACGCTGTAGAACCCATTATAACACCAGTTGATTTCAGTTTCTCTCTTTACTCCCATAAGTTCAGAGTAGATATGCCTCTGGAAGCAGAGGACCATGACGAGGATGTCTTAACCTATCTGGGGAACGGTGAGCAAGTCTCTGACACTTACTATTTGTTCGTAAACTTGCCTAATTAAACAGCCAAAAACATTGCTTCTTTTGTCTGCCCAAGAGAGTTTTTATACGATAACAAAGGCCAGGACTTTAAGTTTATTTGCTGGTTTAACGTAATTGGAACCAGTGTCCGGTAATATACAAAACCTCCGTTGTCTGCGTCTTGAGATATATTCTGAACAAGGGTGCCTACTGTAGTATTGAATCCAAGACTGGAGTCCCCTGAAGCATTATAAGCTGATGCGCTTATGCTATACTTGAATAATGTAGCCTCCTCGCCATCGGGATTATATATCCTCGGATTCAAGTAAAGCTTTCCTAAAAGATTTACAAAAGGCTTGTTGTCATTGCTAAAAATTCGCGAATAGCGATCTTCGTCTCGGACCCAGATCCCCGGGACAGTAATATCCCCTAACTTGTAGTCTTTCGGGCCGGACAAAGTGGACAAATCACTGTAATCCACAACCTCTAACGAGTTGTCAGGATCCCGGAATATTACCCTACTATTGGTAATCAGGTCTTGACCCGTAAAAATATTGTATCTTATGCTTAAGCCTTCGTCCTCATCCTCCTCAGACCTGGGGGTTCTGGAGTTTTGTATATAATCTGAAAATCCGGACTTAACAGATTCTACTCTGTCTGATATTTCTTGCAAGTCTTCGCTCAAGGTTTCAGAAGCTCTATACGCATCCTCTTGGGTTGAACTGCTATAACTGAAAATGTAAGAGGTAAAGTTAAAACCGAATAAGTTAGAGAGATTTTTAGAATTAAGGGTATCTGATCTGTCAATTCTAACCGGATACGAGTCCGAGGATCTGAAAGAATCGAACTCCGACCCTAAATTTACCCACTCCTCTTTCCTATCATCGTATAGGAAAAAGCCTCCCCGGGCAGATGACTTTACAGTATATGTATACTGTTTGGACAGTAAGAGGGCAGCGTGGCCGCCAGGACTATCCTTTAAAACATACTCATTATTATAGTTTACGCACTTGTTAAGGGTGGGTGTCTCTCCCTCGTTGCAAGAGGGTATTATCTCCAAGATCTCTCCTACCTTGTACTTAGACCCGGGTGACACTACTTCTGCCGAGGACGATATTCTGCCATCTGATTCAACAGTTATTTGAATAACTGCGTCTCTAGACTCTGATTCAAGACCTATCGCCCTCACGTTTAGTTGATAAGGGTATGCTGGTTCTGCTCCGAAAGAATTAGTGACCTTGTACCCCGACCCATTACCTATTACCTCGATATCTGCCAAAGATCCGTTACTCGAGAATACTACTGGGAAATTTCCAGCGTAATCAAACCAGACATTATTGCCATCAGAAAAAGTAAAATCCTCTGTGACAAATTTAGTTCTCCTACTTTGTAAGAAAGACTCATTTACGAATCCTGTAATGTTCTCTGGAGACTGAATAAAAGACTTTAGTTTGCTTGAGAAAGCGAATAAGTTAATATCGTCTTGCACAGAGGGTGAGTACAGTTTTTGTACTGCATCAGTGGCATTAATTCCCTGCTCGGAGAGATTAAATCTAGTGTAAAGTCCTGACATTTTTAGGGGTTTACCAAATCTTCCGGGTCTAATCCGGCATCGATGATAGATTGGTACCTGGTGGTTACGTCTTCGTAACGCACTAAAGTGATTATAGGGGTAGTTACTGGAGAGATGTAAGCAAATCCTAGGTCTACTCTTACTCCAAAGAGATTTTTGAACGCTATGGCTTGTGCGCTTTCGACTGTAACCTGAGTCTCGTTAATTCTTGTTTTATAGTATACACCTTGAATTAGTTCCCCCGGAATCTGAACAATACGTGTCCCAACAATATTCTCCACTTGCACCTGATTACCGTTCTCGTCGAATTGATTAACTGTTTCATATACATAAAACTCTTCGTCTCTAAACAGTGAAGTTATGATGTCTCCTCCCTTGCGCACTTGGGTGGGGAATATTTCAGACTGTGAGTAGTTTATATATTTTCCGTCAGAATCTAGTTTATTAAATCCTACTCTCACAAAACAATTTCTAAATCTGCCTATCAAATCTATTTGTATAACATCTGATATAATAGCCCTTATGGCTTCTATGGACAAATTGTTGTAGGACAGATTAACAGTGATGTTCCTGGAGTTTCCTAGGAATACTTTGAATAAACAACCGGGGACATAGGACGTTATGTTGTTTTCGGATAAGTCTAGAAAAACGACACTGCTAAACCCAGGCAAAATATTCAAGGATCCCGAAAGCCTACAATTCTTGGCCCGGAAAGTTACTAATTTTGAAAAACCAGAGGAGAACCAATTTGTTATGTCGACAGTATTTCTAAAAAAGTATAAAGTTGACGGCAAAGTGTTAGGTATATCTCTGTCTATAATAATTTCCGTAGAGCTTACGGACAAAACTCGGGCTATTTCCGGACCATTTACCGCTCCCTTAATGATATCATTCACTAATACTTTAGTATTAAAATTGCTCGCGCCAGTAATTGTATAAATATTATCTTTTTCCTCCCAAGCGTTTCCAGGTGTCTGGATTACTCGGGAAATAGATAGGCCGGAGATTTCTGTGTATGAATCGTTGTTCCTTATCGCTGCGCCCCTGGATTGCGGTAAAAACCAATTAGAGGGATAGGTACTCCTTAACGAAGAGTCCAGTATCACAATCGATATCTGAGAGTCTACTACACCCTCGAAAGATGGCAATAGAGCCCCACCTCCTGAGGCGTTTTGGCCATTACATTCCAGATAGGCTAAATCTCTAGAGAAAAGGGGGTTTATAGGGGCAATAGATAGGCTCCTGAGGTCGTAAAAGTCAGAAAACTGTGTGACTACAGAAAGCACTTTAGTGTTTAATTCTGGGTTAGGCCTGGCAGAAATAGTTGGAAATCTGCCAGTGAATCTGGAGTTAAATGTCCCGAAGTATGTTAGTTCTCTCAGGTTAATAAGGTCTTTTTCCCTGAATCTAAACTGTTGCTGTATGGACGGTACGCTTAGTGTGAGTAGTTTGTGTGGAGATCCCGAAGCCCTTTCGGGTGCAAAATTTTCAGGTAAAAAGTAGTCAATACCGTTTTTAACTACAGGGGTAATTTGCCGAGAATTATATAACCCTATTGAAGTCAGTTCTCCAGTGTTTTCAGTAGAAGAATCCCCTAGTGAAAACATTTGACCCCCGAGTATAGACCCGTACAAATCAATAGATCGGAGTGCCGGTGTACGAAGTGGAGAAGATGGGTTTGAAATATTTAACGAGTTTGCACATTGGACAGCTAAAAGCTCCCTCAAAGATTTCCAAGTATTATTTTGTATGTTAATCGTAGTCCCGGTGTTAGAAATATCAATGAATGTGGAATTTAAGTACCAATTACTCCAGTCCTCAGCAGGATTTCCTATAAAGCCTGTAATATTATGGCGCCTGTCAGAAAATCCGGAGATATTGAAAGACGTCATTCTATAATTCGAAATATACCCCGGATCTGATGGGTTTGTAGATGTACCTATGTCATATATTGTCCCTGATGCACCTGAACCAGAAATGTTGTACTGAGTCAGTCCGCCCGTGTTTTTAATCGACGGCAATTTTTGGCCGGAAATGAAGGCTGTTAGTCCGCGAGTTTTAGTGTTCCATTCCAGTACCCTTAAGTTGGGGAAAACATCACTTAAGTCGGAATTAAGTCCCCTGAATCTGTCCCCGAGGTAAAGTTCTTGTAAATTTGTAAATTGGCGATAATCAACCCCGGCAGTCCTGCTCTCGTTTAAAATATATTTCTCAAACTTTTCATCCGCCCAATCATCCCCGGCGCTGTTTATCATCGGCCCGCTTTTGGGGATTGTTAAATAGCTTACTACTGTATAAATGGGGTGATTGAATGAGGGGACAGCCCCTGAATTCCTGATATCAAACCAGGACATCGGACCTGATTTCCAAGTGTCTCCGCTGTTTTTAAGATCGAGTACCCGGAGCTTGTTAGAGAGTGTTTTTAACCAGAGTGGCAGGATCGTCATCGAACCTCCGGACACTCTAAGTTCCTCGAGGTTGTTAAACCCTATAAGGCCAAGGTCTTTTTTATCAGGAGTTTCTCTGATATCGATACCTTCAAACTCTAGACCTCTGACTTTTTCTGGATTCAGGTAAAGATACAGGTACAAATCGTATACCTGTTGATATCCAGTACTCGTGATATCTATATCTAAAGTGAACTCGTTTGTACCTGAGGGTTGAGAAGATGGTTCTACTTGTAAAAAGTCTACAAATTCAGTATTAGGCCTTTGCTGGACAACTTGCACTTGGTACCCGTAAAAATTAATTAACGAGTCAGTGAATTTAAATTTTATACTACCCCTGGAAAGTCTGCAAAATATCTTGAGTGGGGAGTTTATAGTGGCCAGTAATTTCAAAGGTGTTACTGGTTGCCCAGGCCCGTTAATGACATTGAGCTTAAGGGTGTGGGAGGGAGACTCAGGGACGGAAGACTTCCGGACGAAAGAACCCTCGGGGACAAAAATTCTATTGACATGGGACTTTCTGCGTACGCGGACAGACCCCGGATACGAAGCGTCTTTGAAGAACCCGGGATTATCCTCGTCCAAGTTGGAGCTGAAAAGACTTGAGCGGGATGTCGAGAGGGAAATTAGTCTTTTTTCTGGGTTTTCGAAAAGACTTTCGGAAAGTACATTAGCGCGGTAAAAAGCACCTTCGCACTTTATGCCTCCGTTAAAAATTATTACATTCGGACGGTTTAAAGCATTGGAACCCGTACCACCCAAGGTGTACTTAGGCGAAGCGTATAGCTTGTCAACCTCAAGCTCCTCAAGGATTCGATCTCCTGATATATTATCAATTCTATGCAGGGTTGAAAGCAGGAAGGAAGATAGACCGGAGACCGACCTAAGATCCTCTCTACTAATAGTTTCAGATAACTGATAAATTTGGTCAAGAGATTCAGGATCTAGAAGTATATTTCTTAACGCGTTTCGCTTGTCCGACTCGAAGATTTCGGAAAGGTTTTGAAACCCGTCGGAAATCAGCCCGATGTCTGGGCGAGAAAATTGTCCAAATCCCCTAAAAACCCCTTCGGACATCGAAAACTCAAATCTTAAGAGCTTTCAACTTTCTATATAATTCAAAGACACCTGCACTTGTCCCGGGGATTCTATCGATCTCGCCACAACAAACGTAGCGATGTTTGAGTAAACACTGTTGTACACACCTTCTCCGCCTACATAGAACACGTTTTTAAGGTCGATTTGGGTGGGTTTGTTGGCGGATACGTAATAAGTTGCAATGGGAGTACCGATTGATGGTTGGGTGAATGTACGTAGTGGGTAGTCTGAGCCCGTGAACACGCCCGGGACTATAAAATTGCCGCACTTTCTCGGACTTGTATTGATCGATTTAAATGTAGTAAGACTTTGCTCTGAGGCGTCTAAGGTAGGGGCTGTGCCAGCCTGGGTATAGGCAGCCACCGCTTTCACCGCCCCGTCCTCCTCAGGGGGGTCAGACCACTCCCCGTGCTTATCAACTCCGTTGTCGGATATGGACAGGGACGACCTGTGCGGAGTCAATGGGGATACCCTAATTCCTTCAGAAGTCTTTTGTCCTATCCATACCCCTCCGAGCTGGGCTCCTTGCCTACCTTGGATAAACACGCGGACAAATGGCAAATCGCCAGGAGCTATCTCCGAAGTCAATATCTCTACAACTCTAGACTTTTGGTCCATTCTTGCAATATAAATAATATTGTACGAGACTTTAGCAAACCCTTCTTCTATGCCTTCTGGTAAAGATTCCCCAATAGGTATTAGATATAGAACTACTCCGTCTAAATTTCTGGTAATACCCCCAGTGGTTTCTACGCTGACCTTATTGTCCCCTTGAGATATTGTGACGGTGTAATTCTTCGGTTCGAGATTGGGCCAAGGCGAGTTAGGATCTGACACAAAATAAGTGGTTATGTCTTCGTCTTCGTTATATTCAGATATAATAACTACTTGATCTCTGATCTCTTTCCCAGCCTTACAAAACAGCCCTCTGCATATTCCTCCTTCAGTCCCTGGAGCGGAGAGAACGAAATCAGGCTCGAGGTTCATAAACCTTCCGGCGAAAAAGTCTTCTTCTCGTATTTCCAGGCCGAATGTATTATACCGCACATCTGAGCCTGTTTCTACATAAAGGCAGTTATCAGAGAAATCGCTTACAAAATCGTACGGCAATCCTTCGTAAAAAGTTTGGCCATCATACTCCACTGGGCCTTGCTCAATTCCCCAGTCCCCCGATGATCCCAGAGCATAGATCGGACTTTGATCGTCTGATACATTAGGCCAGCAGAATCCAAATCGGATGGAGGCGAAATTCCCCGGATTAGGGCCAGGAGTTCGTCCTCCCGTCCAGTATATATAGAACTCGTTAGAATTTACGTCCACGGAAGACAACAGGACCTGATCTCTACGAAAATAGTCTATTTCAAGGTCGTATCCCTGTTCGTTGGGGGATACGGGGGCGTAAGTAAATGGCAACTTGACCGTATCTATTGGCTCTGGCAGGGCCGACCTGCTCGATAAATACCTATAATTTACCGGTCTTTTTAGCCGCAACAAAGCTGAGTCTGTCGGGAAAGCTGTCTTGTCTACAAAAACCCCGAAAACATCATTAGCCAATACTCGCAGATATTGCTGTCCTGTAACGTCCCAGTTACTTTGAACGGTAGGATCCCTAAATTGTCCTTGTGAAGCAGCGTTATATAACGCTATGGCTGTGTGCGTACTTGAGTTGGACTGAGAGATTTCCAGCTCAGGTAAATCTAATTCGAAGAACGGGTTTATAAAAAACTTTCCCTTCAGCCTTCTATTCTCCGGCAGTATTTGCCATCTATACCCCTCTTGATGATTATAAGCATACTCTGGGCATCCGGACTGTCGAATAAATTTGATTTCACAGTCCGTTGTAGAAAAAATATTGATTTTTTCTGGAAAAATCTCCTTCTTATTGGGGATTTCATCCCCTTGCGAGTTGGTTATAAAGCTGCGCGATTTGAACCCGGTCAAAGTCGTCCAGTCCAACGGGCTTATAGTGTTCTGGACTTCACTAGCATTAACGCTTAAAGACCGGGTACCGGACGAAATACTTTTAGGGGAGGTAGTTCCATCGTCATACCCATCGATATAATAAGACGCACCGAACTTGTCGACAAACTGTTCTAGACGCACAGAACTCGAGTCTTGTATGTCTAGTTTGTAAGTGAAGAAAAAGAACGGATCCCCTAGGCAAGGCTTTTTGAGTTGATTTTCAATTACTAGCGTATGTATAGTTACCCATCTGCACTCATCGTTTCTCACTGGCACATAGGCATAAAACCTCGCGCCAATAGCACCGTACCAGCCAAACTCGATCTTGAACATGGTTACAGCGTCTGGGTCGAGAATATAACCGGTTTGACCTTCGCCGTTAAGAGGGTCCCCGTTCATTATGTTCTGCCCGATAGTAGTTTCGTATTGCACTTGCCCGTCTACTATCACCTCTTTGGTGTTCTCCCCATACCGCGCATCACTCAAAAATACCGTCTCATCCAGAGGGACAACTGACCGCCGTATAATCGAGAAATTACCCCCGTTGGTGAGGCGGAACATATAAGAGTCGGTGAAATTTTCAATCCCGAACTCGAGGGTAGTTCCTGGGCCTGCCCCAATTTCACTTAACTTGACCCCGTATGTAAATCCACTTATTCTGCCTGGCTGATACCTAAAAGCTCGCGTCGATTTGAGCAGTATCCCCGTGTTGATACCGCGTGCGCCCCCTATCCTGTTGCCGTTGACCGGCAAATCTGTACTCGCTGCTATTGGCCAAGAGGGAGTAAAAGCCTGGGGATTGTCAGTTATAATAACATAAGGCAGTTTTAATTCTTTTTCAATGTCTGTTACTGTATCTTCTGATTCGTGAACAGTAAACTCCCAATCCTTTATCTCTTGTTTTATAAGATTCCACCTCAGGCCGAAGTATTTTTCCCATACATTAACGTCTGGATTGGTCTTTATGTAAAAATGTCCTTTGTTGTCCGGCCTTCCCGAAGGGAAGAACATACGGCCAACACTGAAATATTCTTTGTTCCAAGAGAAGTCGGCGTTTGAAGGAAGTGACGCATTAGCTTCTTCAATTATTACCCCTTCGGACCCCCAAAGCTCAGCAGATCTAAAATTGTTTACAATCGCATCTCTAAAATTATAAGCTTTGACCTCTGGTATCAAGGGGTAGTTTTCGGGCAGTCCGAGACGCCTTTGGCTTATATCCAGCCAGATTTTGTCCCAAGCTAGGTCGTTGAAATTACCCTGCTCGTCGGTGGGGTAAATACTCAACAAGTAAGATATGTTATATCTGAGTTTTTTCTCTTCAGAGAAATTATTGACCATGTACTTGAAGATGTACAAGGCGACTACGGAGTTTACATACTGACCCCAAGGTATTGACTGAGCGAATGACTTAAATGGGCGGTTGGCTGTCGGAATCTCAGGTTCGAGGTAAGGTGTAGGGTTAGCCGTCAACCTAAGGGCCGAGTTCTTATCATCCTCTTTTATAATTCCGGGGAAATAATTACCCGAAAGGCTAGGTCTTCTCGTCCACCACGTATTCCCGCCATCCCTGTATCCCGAGAACGTGAATTCCCAGTCCTTTGTGTCAAGGCCGTAAACAGAGACGTTACTAAAAAGGCCTTTTTGGGAAGTTTCTCTGTTAATACCGAGCAGCGATCGAGAGACCTCACTTTGCTCGGGGAACTGCTCGATCACGGGCAAAGCGGCTGGAACACCCTTGCTGAACTTGTTCGCAGTACTGTAACCTTTTTCTCTGTAAGAATCCGAGTCTAATACAACCGGAGTCGAACTCTTTGCCTCATATTCTCTGCGGTTATAGGCGTCTTTCTCTGTGACTAGGTCCGGGCCTGACTCAGCACTTAGTGGTGAACCCTTGACGTCCACCATTCGAATGATTCTTTTTGTCCTGCGGGGGGGTACTCTATCCGCCCGAATAGATCGTTTTGCCGACACGATTTACTGCTCCTCCCAGGTGAGAGAGTTTATAACGTTTAAGGAGTAGTTTGGCGTGGTAGATGAGGAAGTGGACTCCCACAAAGCGTAAGCGCAAAGGATGTCGACTTCGTTAGTCAATGGATACGAAATGTATTCTTTGTTGTAAGCGAAGTAGTCTGCCAGATCGAACTGATCGCCACCTCTATTGGTGTACAAAGAGAATACGAGATTGCCCGTGTCGGACACAGGGGAAAGTTTAAAGTCTTGCGCGACAGAAGCGCCAGAAAGCTGACCGATGGATTCAAAAGTCCCGACTAAACCCGCCTCTGACCATTTATTCTGATCTTCGTACTTTGTGTGGGTTGGAGTCCCTGTATACGCTGTCAACGCACCACTAGAGTTAAAAATGTACATGCGAACAGGTATCATGACACCGAACACGGATACCGGCTCAGGGTTTGAGGAAAAGTTTTGAATATAGATACTGCCAGACTTTTTAAATACCCTGACAAGACGAGGGAACTCTGTCACTTGAGGATTAGCATCAAATCCGCTGCCCACTTCTGAAGTAGCAATGCCCCTCATATAGCAGTGGAAATACTTTCCGTTCGACGAAAGCAGTCCGTCTAAAGTGGTGTAGTTTCCAGAAGTTATATTGGTGCCCGATTCAATTTTTTTCGGTATTGTACCCGAGCCGAGTTCGAACCCTAAACCTGTATCCAAGGCGTCAGTGTAGATCGGAAGATTATAAGAAGCGGCTAGAGTGGAGTTGTTAAGATTATTCGTTATTACAAGTGGATTTTTAGAGAAATTGATCGTTAGGATGTTGGTGTCAGCGCTGCTGTCAATTACACCCGAGCCGTATTTCAGCGGGTAGATTTGTACTCTGTTTCGTATAGCTGTACCGGTCGTGTTAGTAATTTGGTCTTTGGCACGCAAAGACATCATAGACCTTTGGCGGCGTGGCACCACAATCTCAATAGGGTCGTTCTGCGCGAACAGGGCTACAGATTGGTTGAAATACAGTCTTATTTTATCGGTGGAATCGTTCTCTACCCAAATCACTTTAGTGGTTTTATCGTTTCTCAAATACGACCCAATGAGTTGATCTTTTAGAGACTGGGATAACACCGAAGTGCTGATACTGAAGTAGTTAAGTGCGGGAGTGGTGGTGATTGTAGTTCGTATGACACCAAAATTTACCGGCTTAGGGTAATCGGAAGACTTTGATACGAGTTTTACTGTGCCTTTGTCACCACCGTCGATATAATAGCTAGCACCGTACTTAACAAGCACGCTTTTGTTGTCTACTAAATCGTTCCCGATGCCCGCATGCGTTAAATAAGTAATGGGCAGAGTTGCATTGCCCAAAGACGCCACGTCAAGCTGGTTAGAGGCTCGCATGTGATGGACTCGGACCCATCTCGCTTCCCCATTACCAACAGGGACATAACACAGAAACAACGCGCCAACAGCACCGTACCATGAGAATTCGATCTTCCACATGGTGACTTTGGTGAAATCCACATCGTACACGGAAGATTGCGTAAGAATAGATCCGCCCACCTCAATAGGGTCACCGGGCCTTTTTACTCCGACTCCCGACGGATCTACGTTCGCTGTAGAAACATCGCTCCATCTTACTTTATTATCAGTTTTACCGTTCAACTGGTCATTGCTGAACATGGCTCGGACTGGCCGCCATTCGTATACTGTGCGGAACTGGGGCGGTACACATATCTTGAACCATTCTTTTAATGTGATGTTCTTTCTGCCCACATTCGCGTTATTTACATCGTAGGGTGAGGTTCTGTGGGGTGTGGGGAAAGCAGCACTGTATTGGGAGTTGGAGACTTGGCTCGAGCCTTGGACCGATACGAGAAGGTTCCAGACCTTAACGCCGCTGTCGTCCGCCGAAGGAGCCGTATCATATTCGAACCGGCTGTCACCAGGTAAAGCGGAGATTGTCGAACCGGTAGCAGTTATTTCAGTATCGAATCCGGTACCGTCTCCTCTGCTCAGGTTGGTTACAATGTCTTCCCAGCGGCAGTGAGCATCTAGGCGAATATACTCAGAATCTGGTTTTAAAAACAAATTGTTTATCTGCCAGTTTTCGTAATCCCCGGTGGAAAACGTTCCCGGCTCCTTTTGATCGAACGGGAACTGGAACTGTCGCCCCTCCAAATGTTCAATAAAATCGCCATCAGCATTTCTATACGCCAACCTTAAGGCATAGTCTTCGTTGTAAGTGAATTCTGAAAGTCTAGTTTCATTCGCCTCAATCTCTCTTACATCTCCGGGTAGAAAACAGAGACTCGGGTCGTATATCGCTGCGGCAACATAGCAAAGTCCATTCCTATAGATTACAGGATCCTCGCCTACTACACCCCAATTACCCCCTTTGATATTCGTTTTTCCATTCGTCCCGTCTGTTTTATTCCAAGCGTCAGGAGTCGCTCCGACACCGGGCGGCTCGGATGGCACAAGAGCCTGCGTACGTCTTATACATCTAAAGTCGTTATTATCCCCCGAGTTAACTATTTCGAAATAGTAGCCGTCAAACTTGTCAAAAATGCCCCACTTTTTAATAGTAGGAGCGCCTTTCATAATGTTTCTGTTCTCAACTCCGGACAGGTAAGTTGAACTCGTTCTGTTCATTCTTACGCCCATTGTCGAGGAGGAAACACGTCCAGGCTGATACCTGAAAAATCGCTTTGATGTGAGGATAGTAGTTCTTCCTTCGCCAGCCACCAGCTCCGCTCCAGCCTCTTGAGCAAGGTGATAAAGTCCTGTTCCGGAGTCCAGATCATTCTCTAGCGGAGACTGAGACCATTCAGTCGGATTAATATCGTACGTGTTTACATCGGCAAAGATACCCAAGGCGACTTCGGCGCGAGGAATACCGAGCAGCGAGAGGGCAACTTCCGACTGAATCTTATTCTGTTCTTCGACGGGGATAGCGGGCTGGTCTTCGGCAAAAACAACAGGCAGCGAGTTTACCGCTTTTTGTTGGCCAAGCGGTACAGGGGCCGTTTTACCAATAATGGTCTGTCTGTTTGCCATAATAATTACAGGGTGTGAACGAATAAGTTGCCGTCGGCGACAAAGTAGTCCGGACGGGAAATAAATAGACTTCCTGAGCCGAATTCCACCGGAGGTTCGGGTGGACTAAAACCTGGGATCTGCTCAAGTATTAAGGTGGCTGTGTCTACGTCTACATCTCGGATCGGGTAGCTCGCGTTTTGATCCCACCCCGGGAGTATGTCCGGTAAAAATCCTTTCACCAGGACTTTGTCATTCTCAAGTCCGCTCGGGGCGTGTATTTGAAGCGAGAGAATGTCGGAAGAGTTAACCAGTTTAAGGGTGGGGTATATCTCAGAGCTGATTTCTACTCTCCCTAGTGAGAGGGGTGTATAACCCCTCGGACCTCCGCCTATCAAAACATTCGCTTTTACCTCGTAAATATACCCGAACTCATTATTCAAAGATCCGGTGGCGATTATTGTCTCGCCCCCAAGTTCTTGAGAAGTAGTTCCGGGCAAGGTTAGGGAGAAAATACCCGCCTCGAGTTGATCTGAAGTTTCTATAACTCTAAACGAACCGACTTTAACATTCTTAACCCCTTGGGAAGTGAGACTGAATATCTCGGCTTTTACCGACCCCTTGACTATTGAGACGGGTTCGCCTCCGTACGTAACAGTCATGAATATAGGGTCGAGAGCAAAGCCTTTTCTGACTTCAATAGTGGCTCTGCTATACTCGTTATTGTAGGTGTCGATGGAGCGGATGATTGAATCGTTATCGCTGTAGGCGACGTTACCCTGAGAATTCCATTGGAACGACGATTGCAGATCAAAACCTCTATCTCCACATCCTCTCACGATATTGCCGTTAACCGTACTGAAATCTGTAGAATCGATTTTAGGGGAAGAAGTGGCCAGTTCAAGAATATTTCCCTGGGTCACCAAGTTCTCGCTGTTTAAGACGGACAATGGCTCGGCCCCTTCCTCATAAGCCCTTCCCGTTCTCGATATTCGATTATTAAGCAAAGAAACGTTTTTGCAATCCTCGATACCTACACCGGAACTGGCATTATCTCTGATAAGACAGTATCTTATAGTTAGACTTTCAGAAAGTAAAATATTTAAGGTTGTTTCAGAAGCCCTGGGCGAGAGAACAGAAGCGTTATTGTTCCTATTTCCATCAAAGACAATAGATTCAAACTTTACACCAGACAATGGGTTAGAGGTGTTGCCTCCAGAAAAGCACACAAGTCCTGGGTTTGTAACATTATGCACAATTGATGGTAATCTTTTGACTATACTGCCCTCTCCTACTCCCCTAAAACTTATATTGGAATAGTCGTTAAGGCTAGAGTTTACAAAAGATACATCGGATATGTTATACGTGTCGGACGGGAAGAATATGTCTTTAATTCCTCCTGACCGGGCCAGGTTAACCGCCGTCTGCAAATACCTGGTGTCGTCGGTATAAAATCTTACCGTGTTACCAGTATCGTATTTTGAAGTATCCCCTTGACAGAAGCATGACAAGGTATTGGGCAAAGATCCTGACAGGGTCGGGCGGATATTAAGTTTCTCTTTGCCAAGTACTCTACTATTGATGATCACATCCGATCCGGCTACGGAAATCGCTCCTTGCAAAAAGATGGGAAGAGCCCGTTCTGTATCCCAACTTGGTATTTCGGTTAGACCTAGATCTCTAAAAGTTGCACTATTGGAATAGCTTATAGTGTTGTTCCCTACAAGTCCAAGGAAATCAACGCGGTTACCCCAGACCCTATAAATTACTGGTAACACATACAGCGAGCTTCTTGTAATATTTAACTGAACATACTGGTCTATGTTCCAGAAGTCCGGATTAAGGACTTTTGTGCCGATTTCTACTACTTCTCTCGCGTTGGGCATAAACCCTGTATCTATATTATATCCGAAGACAATATATTTTAAAGGGCGCAGGTTAGTATTTACAAACTCAGAGCTGGAGAAATCTACTCCTTGCGCAACAAAAGTGGAGATTACGATCGTCTTGTCTTGCACAGACCCGGGAGGGGCGTAGAAAAACGCTTGCAAGTCGGTATCTGATTTTAAAATACCTCTATAAGCGTTTAATTGACCCCCTTGCCCGTCATTTATATTCCCGAGAGTGACAATGCTGGACTGTATATCTGTTACGGTAGATGTAAACCGGGTTTCCCCGCCCCCAGAAGCCCCGACATTCTTTATATTTATATAAGAGCTTTCGCCCTCAGATATCTGCAGGACGGACCTGGTCGTATAATTGGGGATATAGCGCATGTCTAGCTTTCAACAAAAAATCTCTCCAATAGAGGATGTTTCGACATCCCCGCTTCCCTGACTTCTCGGAGCATTTCGGGGTAATCTTCTGTCCCTTTGTAAGATTCAAGGACTTGTTTTATCTGTTGAGGGTCAGGATATTTTCCCTCTATCTTGTAAATATCAGACATCATATGTGGTCAAAGGCCTGTGCAAAGTGTAAGAGATAATAGCGTCGAGATCCGTGGCAACAAGACTATTATGCCATACATACAGTTTATCGCCCTCCTTCAAGGTAAATTTATTGCCATTAATTACTTCAAAAGACTGGCCAGGGGGTAGGTCCAGGTTGTGGAGAAGAGAGGCGGAGGTGGCGCCGTTGACAATTTTTGCATATACACCCAAACTCCCGGCGGACTTATTACACACGATAAGGGAGGTTATAAGGGCGAAGTTTTTTTGGTAGTCCGGAGGAGATCCTGGGGCGACAGGCACGTCAATCATCAACCCTTGGGACGATTCTTGTACGTTTGAAGGGGTAGCAAGGGAATTAGTCGATACGTTTGACGGGAGTAACATCTATCAGCTCCAGATAATACTTTGAATGAACATGTGGGCGTGCAAGCCGACAAAATCCGCACGTCGGATGGGGGAAAACGCCGTACCCGGATCAGACTCAACCTCAATGGCGTTTGCACCGATCACTAAAGGGGCGGCGGTGCCGAAACCGTCTTGAACCCTGCCCTGATCGCGCAGGGCGAGGTTTCCGGTCCGTCTCGCGGGTAAGAAATTAACGGGAATGCCGTCTGTATCCGGCTGCCCTGTAACCTGTGTCAGCAAGACGTTGTCGAACGTCTTTGACACGTCAAATTCTCTAATGGGCTGAGCCATGGGCGATCTTATTCTTCTGAGCTTTCAACAAAAAACCGGTGAAAGTATTATGTACCTTCTTTCCCTCGGATTAAAATGAGCAAACAGGACATGGTGACTTTGATCGAGGCGTACTCGGACGCCAAGGCGATCGGCAACAAACACCTTATCAGTATTATGATTGGCCAGGTGGAACGAGCGTTGGACAGTATCTTTGACGCTCCGGTGGTGGAAAGTACTCCTGAAAATGGCTAATAAACGGCCTGCTGTATACGTTTTAAGAAAACCTTCGGACCTGTTTCCTGACGACTCAGGGCTAAGTCCTGGCGACTTTGTGATAATGCACAGCGGGGATGTGAACGTCTGGGACGGTGTTTTTTGGCACCTTTTACCGGGCAGATTTATAACGGTCAAAGAACTTAAAGAGTTTTTGGCTTATGCTGGTTCTGGCTGGCCGACAGACCCTGATGATGCCAGGAACGATTTGCGCGGGGTGTTGCCAGACGATTTTCTTGAGAGAATGCTCAAAGTGTGTGCTAGGATACAAGAGGAAAGAAAGAGGCTGGAGGTCCAGTCCAGCCCCGTTGCTCTCTCATGACAGCCCGGGCTACCGGGCTATAAATACCATAGCCTGTACTAGGGGACAAATGAATCCTGTGTCAAGGATCCAAATCATTCCCGGAGTTGGAGCGAGTTAAGACCTGTAACTACTTCTAAAATCCCGGAGTACCTAAAGGCCAGATTTGACCGGTGGTGGGGATAATGGGGCCTGAAGGCTCGGATGTGCTGCCAAACGAAATCGCCATACTGGGGCTACCGCTACTTTTAATCACAAACCAGCTCTGATCCGCATCCACGCCAGAGGTGTAACGCACCAGCTCCACGGTGTCTGACGTGGTGGTGGCAAAAAAGTCCAGATACTGCGTGCCAGTTGGCTGATCCGTCGCAGCATTCCATCCTGTTGCCGCATGCAACCGCACCCCATCGGCCGAGAACATAAACCAGTAGTAAGTCTTCCCATGCGTATTGGTCCCGCCGTAGGTGATTTCCAGCACGCGATTCTCAATGCCGCCATTTGCAAACGAGTCATACCAAGCTGTCATCAGCCCCGCGTCGATGAACGCATCGCGGAACAGATCGGCTAACTGCGCTGTAGTCCAGGTTGCTGCAGCGGTGTAGGTTTCCTCGGTGTAGGCCACAATTTAAGAAAAGAATAAAGTGAAAAAAGCGAGGGTTAGGTGTCAACCCCCTACCGCATAGACCCCGTAAGCAAGGATGCCGAAGACGAAATTTACCTCTGTGCTTATGGTGTCCATGTTAACAACTCTGATAAACACCGATCCCGCGCAAGACACCATTGGAATTGGCGAAAAGCTGATAAATCCTGGGGACTCCGTTGTTACAACTTCTGCGTATAAGCCTGTCCCGGCTGCTGGCAGTGTTCCGCCTGGGCTAGTTCGCGTATCAGCCGCCCTTGCGCTACTTGTGCTGTAGACGCGAATCCAAACTGGAGTTTCTGAGTACAGCGTTAGTATATTGAAAATCTGTGGCGATATCAGCGCAACATCTTCCACGCCGCCAGGGGCAAGATTTGCAGTAATGTGCTCAAGACTGTCAAGACTAAGAGGCTGAACACCTGGGAGCCACTTTTCTAGATAGTCATCATAAACAAGCGGCTGGTTATCAGATGGAGGATTTGTTGTAACATCTACATCTTCAAGGTCTGAAAGCTTTTTCGCGTTGCCGGTGTCAGTAGAAGTACAGTCTATGCGCTCACCACGTAAAAGAGATCTTACCTCTTCTTTTGTATAAAAATTGCTTACCCCGCCCAGATTAGGAGTGCAAGATTTTCCATAAATGTTGCTCATTTCCTAGGCCCTATACCGTCAAAGCTTTCAACTGGAACGCATATTAAATCGTTATCTTCAGACGAGAGAGATACCAGAGTCCTGTTGGGGCCGCATTTTATCACTTTCCCGCAAGTATTATCCTTGCCATTCTCCGAGCAAAATACTCTTGTCCAGAACTCGGGGTTGGGAGGCGAGACTTCAGAAACTATAGCGGTGCTAGTTATATACAAACAGCTATAATCACCACATTCAGTATCTATTTTCACAATTCCTTGCTCAATTGATCCCGACCAATAAGGATATCTTGTAATTATTTCTGATAGCAAAGATCTATCTGTTACTCGGATTCTGCAAACTTCTAGCCATTGATCGGGGTTGAAAGGGCCTAGCCCTTTGTCAATGTCATCAACCGCCTCGTATACAACAAGATAATCTCCATCCCCCTCGAACCATAGGACTCTGTCCCCTTGAAAATACCCAAAATCCGACTCAATTTTAACATCGCCCCACTCCCGATCAATATCGCCCCATGGGATGTTAATTTCTCCCCATTTTGTAAGGAACAAACCGGCCAAAGGATTGTATATAGGGTAGAGCAATAGCAGTTCTCGAGCGTCAACTCCGCACGTGTTAATATAAACTCCGTAGCAAGACGTGTCGGCGATTTCTATTTCACCTACAGCGTCTTGCTGACCCGTAGTTAGGCAGTTTCCTTGGCCAAAAAGCCTAGCCAAGTGTCAACGGAATTGGAAACTGTCCATCACGAACGTCATTTCGATCGTGCTGGGGGTACCGGAAGTCCTGTCAACTTGTCCGAAATTAAGCGAGGTAAACTGCGCGTCGGGCACGATAATTCTCCGCGTCCCAAGGGGGCGGGGATCTTCACCACAAGTTACAGGAGTAATGAAAACGGTTACGAATTCACACCCATGAGACTTCCAAAAATCCACAATATCGTAGTGGATTTGGGGGTCGAAAGGCACAGAGATAGTGGCTTCTTGGAGAGTTTTGACCCCCTTGAGCTGGTAAACGCGCTGGGTGATGCCGTCAGCGTACTGGGAAGTAGCTGCCGTATCTCTAATACCCGAAAACGAGGTGAAAAAGTGAGACCAGGGAGTGGCTTGTACCCAGAATTGAGACTGAGTCGAGGGGCGAATCTTAAGCATTATTATGCAAGAGTGGAATGGCTGTTGCCTAAACAGCTTTCAACTATTACATGAAGTAAGGAGCGAATGAAGACCAGTATCCTGTCTTTTCAGGATCAAGGACAACACATTCACGATGCAATACTGCCCTATTTAACCGGTAGGACTTACTGTAAATGCCGATAAGCGTGTTGATCTCGTCTTGCGAAAATTCCTCCTCGCGCATTATTTTCTGCTCGTAAGTCGTCATTTCAATCCGATAGTGATTAGCCGTTCCATAATGTTCGTTCGAACCGACACCAGGGATATTTCTCACCTCTTCGAGCAGGCGTTTTGTTGTGAAAACGATATCGCCGGGTGTAGTATGCTCGTCGATGTTAAGTTTGGACGTTTCGGAGTCCAGACCACTAATACCTGTGCTGATGCGTTCCCAGCCAACCTCGTCCAATCCACCCTGATTAAATCTTTCCGCAATTTTTTTAGATACCTTATCTCTGACCGTCTTGTCCTTAAGATCGCCGGACTCATCAAACTCGGAAAAGTCAAGGTTATCGGCAGACACGTAGTTGTTGCGCGAAACGAGTTGGCCGAGTGTCTTTTCGCCCATAACCAGAGGTTCCGGCTCGTCCTTTTTCTGGTGAACAATGCCCTTAGGAAAGGCTCCTGGTTGAGATTCCGACATTCCCGGCATCATTCCATCCATGCCGGGTACTTCGCCTTTTTCAAGAGACGGGATTTCAAGCTTGTCTCTGACCCAGTCCAAGTCAGAGATTTGGTATCCCAAGGCCTGGAGTTGTGACATTATCTGGACAACTTTTACCGGATCTTCGCGCTGTTCAAGGTCTTCGAAGTTCCGGCGCAGCCGGGGCACTGACGAGCCGGGATAGTTAAGTTCTACAATCCAACGTACAAGAGTAGCGTTTAACGTCTCGTCAATCTGCTCGCTGAACGCTTTCGCTTTGCGCATTCGAACACTGTCCGCCACGTTATCCCTAGCGTAGCTGCCGACTGATCCTGTGTCCTGTCCTACTGTCGACTCACCGTTAATAAGAAAAGAGATCTGCCTATCAATATAACTTATAATATTCTCGTACATTTCTGGTCTTCCTTCTCCCCCGCTTAGCCAATCGACATCCATTTCGTCTGGTATTACAATGGCGGTCTCTTGGCCAAGCCGTTGTAACGCGGTGAACAACGATTTAACCTCTTCCTCCGGGGTTCCGAGGCTGAATTTGCCTACTGCTGTTGGGGTTGTATGCTTATCTGCGTATTGAAGCCAGAAACTCATCAAAGTACGCCGGAATTCTACTAACGAATACAACTGACGCCCTAGTCCTGTACCATAAGGGTCCATGTTATTACTATACGCCCAGTGCCTGTGAATGACCATGCTGCGCATAGGGATCGGAAGGCCTTCTACAGGGGATTGTATAGTGATTACTCTAGGACTGATAGACCCGTCTTCATTCAGGACGAACTGGAACCGGCGCGGATCTCGTATCTTGATTTCGGCGGGGACAACGTAGCCCCCTTGACGCATCCAGCAAATCTCGCCAATACTTATACCGAGTATTAACGATTCGCACATTCCTCGTACGAAAGAGTCAAAGCCGGAGTTAGAAGTAGCGAGCATGTCGCGCCCCCTGGTCTGCCGGGTATTCGTCCCGAGGTGGTAGATAGTTTGACGTACGAATTCCGCGATTTCCTCGTCCTTGTCAGAGTCGGAAGCCGGAAACACTTCCCACTTGCGTTGTATAATCTCGCCAACAAGCTTCTCCCACGCACTTATAACCGCACTGTCATTAAACAGCCGGGTATAAGACTCGATGGCGCGTGGGCCGCCTCCACCCTCCTCGATAAGAATGTCGTCCCGCCTTGGAAGGATAGTTCCGGCTAAGACGGACGGAAGACCTCCCCACGTGTAAGGATCTGATAAATAACCTCCCACATTTCCCTGACTCAGGCTCAGGTTGTAGAGGCGGTCGTTATAGCCAGTTTTTACTATACGCTTTTTGTCGGTAGGCTGATCTGCCATTACAAAGATTTATTCTTCTTTCTAGCCTTCAACGAATTTTCAACCCCTAGGGTCTTTGGATTTAAACACAACATCCAGATTCATAATCGCATCGTACAACGCTTCTCGGTCCATGCCTCCTCGCTCGTACATGTCAATCACCTCTTCCGCGCCGTCTAGATATACGCCAGAACTCCCGTCGGTCAAGATGTTTATGCCGTCCACGCCTTTTGCGCGACTCTCATTCTCGTCTGAATGCTTCTTAGATCTTTTTGCCATTGTTTCAGGTACTCCGGTAAGTGTTGGTGGCAGCTTTGTTTCCAATTAGCGTGACTGGAAAACTCGCTGGGGGGGTTATCAGGAAAATTCTTCCTCAAAAGCTTTACACCAGCCTCAACAAAGTTTTCGTTGCAGTTGCCATAAGCTTCTTCGAGAAGGTCGAGTTCGATATACGGGTAGTGTTTTGCAAATTCTGTAAACAAGGGTGAGTGGATAATCCGTTTGGATTCTGTAACCGTCAAGGAGTTTATTTTATCTTGTACGATTCGGGAATCGAAGTCGGGGATCAGAGAAATCGCGTCAAGGACTTTGCCCGGGCCGTGCTCGTCGATCAAATCTGCAAATATCCTGTTAACAGCGGTCAAAGATACTTTGGCATCTTTGGCTTCCGGCCAACGCTCAAGCCGTTTACCACACCAGGATATTGATATAAGGTCGGAGTACAAGTCCGGGATTTCAATCCCGGGTAAGGTTGAAGTGTATTCTTTGGCGCCTTTGCGGACGCTGCTTAAGGCGATAAGTCCTTGTTCCTTGGGTTGGCATTGTCCGTGCGAGGTTTCTGAATTGAAGTCGGAGACCCCGGACTCCTCCTGCTTAAGACTCCTGCTCAGGAGCAGCATTTCCTTCTGGTGACGGTGGGTCTCCAGCGTCTTCCACTTGTCGTGTGCGATTAGTTCTCGGATGATCTCCAGATCCACGGAGGTTTTGTTTTACAATGCCGACAATGTCCTTGTACGACCAGCAATATTCTACCGCGCTCAGGGAGCCCGGGGGGATCCGGCCCGAGTCGACCCCACGGTACATAAGGGCACCCAGCTCGGTCTGCAACGCTTTGCCAGGCTCGTCGTAAACCGCTAGCTTGAGGGCTTTGTCCAGGGCGAGGTGGAGGTAGGCCAGGGTGACGTGATCGTACCCGCAGAAGATGGTGTAGTCGGCCTGCGGCAGCGCTTTGAACCCACTTGTCAAAGTGCAAGTTTTCACGTCAACACCTTCAATCTCTTTCAAAACACCTTCGAGGTGTTGAATCATTTTACCAAGGCTGGGCTCTAGGCGAGTTTTTTCCGTAAACAGCAAGGAGACTTTGTATGTCATAGGATTAATATAATCTCACTAAGGACTTTCAACGGTTTTTCGTTGAAAGCTCGGGAGAAGAGCGTAGAGTCTTGACGATTACAGTCAGAGAGAAGGTTGATGCTATTGTTTCCCGTGCCTTTGACCGGTACGGCTACTTCAGCCCGAACATTAATAGAGATAAGTTCTTTGATATTTGCGTAGAAATTGTTCTTGACGTAAGCGATTTAATTGACTCTGGGAAAATCCCCAACGCGAAACTTTTAAAAGGTGAGATTGTAAGGTCGTTGTACGCGTTAGACTTTGATAGGGATAAAATTTCCTCCATAATAAGTTATGTTTTTGATGAAATAGTTAAAGAGACAAGCCTTGTCAGGGAATACAGGACTTATGAAAAACTTGTACTAGAGGCGGTTGAAGACTATAAATCGCTTTTTAGGACGGGAATAGTAGAGTATTTGAATGGACTAGAGCAATATCGAGTTTCCGGCCTGATAACAAGGCCGAGGAATAAAAAGTTTTTCCCCGTTCGCGAAAGCTTTGAGAATTCCCGCCTTAAAGATAAGTTTTCCACCGTTTTCAGCTCCAGATTAAAAGATAAGACGGATGCGATAACCCGTGCGGTATTTGAGATTAATAATATTACTTCCGATTCAGACGTTTTAGATTACGAGCTACCCGGCGACATTGATACCGACTTGTTGACAGCTACTTTTTTCGGAGGTGGCAAGAAAATATATCAAGATGTTGTTAACTTGTTTAATATTGGTAGTGAATTTGGAGGGTATCAGGGGTCGTTTTCCGGGGCTGTCGATTACCAGTCCCGGTACTACGGATACGTGATGGCTGTCTCGTATGGGAGAAAGACGGAATTTCTGAACGAGGAATTTGGGGACTTTGAAAAAGTCTTCGAACAGCGAACTTTGCAAAATAACGAGATACCGGGGCTTAAGTTCTTAGAGCCGATGTTCAGGTTCAAAGATGGTAACAGTACAAATCCTTTGGTAGACAAGTTCAAAGATGGAGTCAAAGATCGATATGTTGCCGGGGTTATAAACGAAAATGAAGTCGATTTTGTAAAACTTACCCTCGAATCTATTTACATATCTTGTCTTAAGGTCGGCAATTCGATCTACGATAAAAGTTCTTTGCAAATGGATATATTGTCCAGGGTATTTCCATCTTCCCCCGCTTTGTACAAGTCGGATAGGGGGATTACTGGGGGAATATATACCCTGCTGTCCGGACACATCAGCCTTTCAACTTTACTCGGCCCGGGAAACATCCCCGACTACCCTGTTACCGACGCGTTTAAACGTATAAAGCAAGAAGTCGATTCTTTGATCGATAGCTTTAAAACGACCGGATTCAAACCGGGGGGATATGTTCCCTCGCTCGAATTAAATTACCACGAGCCGAGAAAATCTTTGATAAGAGATAGGATCAAATCGCTGGGTTTTACAGAAGTGGAAATCGATAAAATAATGTCGGCGAACAACTTCTCCGAGCTGTTAAATTCTCTAGCACCGTTGACCGATTCGAACGATGTTATTTCATTTTTCCGGGCATTCGACCTTACTAAGTTAGTGTATGAATTTGGCGGGCAAAATGCCATTGACGAGTATATTAACTTTTTGTACGGCAAAGATGAGCAGCAATCTTTAATCCGGTTGTTGGGATTTTTAGATGTAAACCGCACGCAAAGATCGGTAATCGCTGGAAGTAAATATCCCAAACTTATAGGGTATTTGATAAGTTTGACTTATGCTGTAGACCCTGAACAGCTCCAGATATTCAACGAGTTTCTTAAAGACAATCAGCTTAGCCTTCTCGAATCTGTATCAAAACTTATAGAACAAGGCCAGAGCAATGTAATCCTTCCAAAAGAAAAGGTTTCTTTGCTGTCTGGAATGGTGGCGCAGATGGTTGTAAGCGATAACTCTGGATATGAGAATCAGAAACCGACATGGAACTCTCTTATTGAGCAATCGGCGGGTAATTCCGGCCCAAGCGTTAGAGGTATGTACAAGGAGAGAGAGGGAATTACGCCAACAGAGTTGTACGACATTCTTAATAATCCTAGTGCGACCTCGCCCCTAGGGGTTATGCTTGACGGGGTGAGAGGGGGTCGGCTCACATCCATTCTCAGGTACTGCAACATCTTCGGACTTTTGTACTCGTTGTCCGATTATCGGAATTCTTACCAGTTAATGAACGAACCGGCAGAAAGGTATGAAAAACTGCTTGAACTGGTGTCGAACCTGGAGACTCTTTCTGATAATCTCGAACTGGGATCTTTAGTCCTAGAAAATAGAGAAAATTTTCAAGCAGACTTCTCTGATCCGCTGGTACAAGTACAAGGCAAGGTGTTCGAGGCGGTTGTTGATGTTGTGTCAGGTGGGGATGGGTCTCAATTCGCTCTTGCCGAGCCACCTGGTACAGGAAACTCTCGCCTCCCTAACGGTGTCAGAATAGATAACTCTTTGACTCCTGAAGAGGCGTCGGTACTGGTGGTTAGCAGTCCGGGTGCAGGATCGCAACAACCAGCATTAGGTGTAGATTCCGGCTCGTATATAAGGCTTTCGTTGTCAAACATCCTTTCACAAGGAGTTATTTTCGAGCAGGATTTGAATCCCGGTCAAGCCTTTGAACAGGATACGAGTCTTCCTGGCAAAGATAAATCTTTACAAGTGCAAGTCTATGAAAAAGGTAATACGATTTTACGAGCAAGAAGTAAATTTGACCCTGTAGAGTCTTGTAAAAGGTTCGGAGGTGCGGATTGCGACCAGCTTGGTGTTGACAAGTGTGAAGGAAGCGGCTATAACAAATCTTTTTATCCTGAAACCGGATACGGTACCGAATCGCCCATTCCCGGTATTTTGATAGACAGACCGTTGGGCCGTGGGTTAACTGTTGAAATTGTCCCAGACAACATAGTAAAAAGTGATACAAATTACTACTACTCTTTACAAGGTATTACGGAGCTTTCCCGGTCCCCTGTTTTCAAAGACAACGAGATGCTTTGCTCGTCTATCAAAGATCCGTTTGAATACAGCGCCTGCATCTCTATGCTTAAGTGTAAAAGGTTTAGTCCCCCGTATCGGGGTAAATATTTCTTTGAGTTCTGCCCGAGATCATTGTTTGGCGGGAGATTGGCACCATGATCTTAGGGTATTGTAAACTTGGCGACGGAAATGCCAAACTTCTCGAATTCGGTAAAGGCAAAGAGTTTAATTATGTCAGAGGACAAGAAATTGTAAACGCAGAGATTAAGCGTCAGCTTAAGGATTCAATTGAGATAGGTATTGATTCGAAATCGTCGGGCATTGAAAGGTTAAAAATCACAAACCAGTCTTTGTTGACATGGGATGATCATTGGATTGATAGCAATAGCGGGAAAATTGTAGATCCAGAGATTCAAGAACTGGTTTTAAGCCAGAATGACCTGGTGTATGTTAATATTAATACCCCCCGCCCATCACTTGAGATCTTGGATCTCAGGGGCAATAAAGGCTTAAAAGTGTTGCATTTGCACGAATGCTTTAATCTTGAAACTTTAGATGTTTCGCAATGCCAAGCGCTGGAGAATGTGTCTCTAGGGGTGAACAAAAACATTCAAACTTTAAATGCTAAAGATTGCAATATGACATCGAGTGCGATGGAACAGTTGTTAAGAGATTTTACTCCGGTAATAACAGCGAGTTCGAATAGCAGGGGTGCGGGGGCGTTTCGTTCGCCACATAACACACTGCTCGATTTGCGCGGAAATATGATCGACTGGTCGAATAGGCGTATTGCCAGCAAAATAAGAATGCTCGTCACTAATAACTGGGTAGTTAAGTGGAGTAATAATCCTCCCGCCGAAATAGTACCACCCCAACTGTACGCTCGATTCGTTGAAAGCCGAATAGAGATATCGGAATTCAAATAGTGGCGGATTTACGCACCAGGTTCATTGAGGATTATGCCGGGGGCTTGCTTAATATCGCGAGGCAGGAACTTTCTAGTACGGGCGAGGTACTAGCGCAGGACGGTTTCCCTGAGACAGGGAGTTTGTTTGTTGAAGATGGTAGAGGGGTAAAGTCTGGAATCAGACTTGGGTCGGGTCTGGCCGAGTGTGTCGATCCTATGACCGAGACGGGTATCTTAAATGTAAGAAGTGCGGATAGGACTTATGCCAAAATACGCGAACTTAAGATATTCGCAACGGCAATCGCCTCGTCTCAAGCGGCATTGAGCGAGTCGGTAGCAGAATCTGCTCAGAATCTGGAATCCGCCTTTGAGACGCTGGAAAGTGAGTTTGAAAGGCTGAGTGTTGGTGTTTCGGGAGAAGTTGAAATAGTCAACACATCTTTGGGCTTGAGAATCTCAAGTGTCGAGCAAAGTGTTGAAATCCTAACAAACCAGATTTCGCAACTTGAGCAGGGAGCGGCACCCGAGCCGGATCAGGACAGAGTTGTAATTCTCGAGCAAAGTACAGGGCCGATAAATGATCAAGACTCGTTCGAACTCGATCTTAACTCGGCCAGGTATTTTGGTCTTTTATCAATCGAGACGAGTGTCCCAGCTTGGATTACTGTTTATACAGATAGGGCGGCCAGGGCCAGAGATAATAGAGAGGGGGCGGGTTCTGGACCTGGTGTGATTGCCGATGCGGTCACAACTGCTCAAAACTTTCAAGTCGATTATTTACCACTGGTGGTGGGATATTCGGAAAACGGCATTCTCAGGGTTCGGGTGGTGAATCAGTCGGGTAGCAGGAACAAGGTTAACGTCAAGCTACGGCATATCCGCCTCTAAAGTGTCTATTAGCCAGCATATTGTTTCCAGCCCGAGTCTAATGACTACGACGGGTTGTGTTTTGGTAAATACGTAAAACAATATTCCTTCTTGCCTTTCTTGTTGCTCAGGGAACAGCGTTCTGAACGTTTTGTCATGAATATCCTCACCCCCCAGCATTTCGTACACGCTGTCGGGGTCAAAAACCCACATCACATTCGAGCGGTCTTTAGTGGCAACGTAAAGCGCGAAAGGTGTGCGATTATCGGCAATATACCTCAACGATTCAAGCACACCTTCCTTGTCGCCAGTCTTGTTCAAGGACTGGGCGAGTATTTGTTTTTCTTCGGGCGTGTTAATTGACACGGTAAGAACGGGCCTTTGAATTAAGGCCTAGTCGAGAGTAGATCTGCCTTGTCATGGACAAGGCGAGTTTTCTATCTTTCTCGGTTAGAAAGATCACGCCGGACTTAAATGCCGGTTTATCTGAGTCTTTTGCAGGAGGAGCAGCCTCCGGCTCGGATTTGAAATCCGGCACTTTGTTGAGGGGGTGAGACTTCTCTAAGGGGGGAGTTTCCCGCGCTTGCATTTCTTCTGGCCCACTCTCGCCAGGCTGCGATTTGCGACTTTGAGAACGAGTTTCCGCCATTTGACATTTTAGGTGGTGGGCTGGTGCTAATTGGCTTTCAACGCCTCGTAACCTCGGGTCATCGGTTTGCCCCCCCCAGAGGAGGATCGGTTGGGGTTGAGAGCTGACCTACGGCTTACGGCTGCACCAGGTCAAACACCAGCCAAGCGCAGACGACCGCGACGACCAGCGCCACCGGTAAAGGCACGGCACTCAGCAGCCAGATCAGCAGGCCGGCCACCAGTGCAACGGCAGTGGTGAAGCGGATCAGGTAGGGCATCACTCGACCCATCCAATTCGCAGCAGCGCCACCAGTAGCACCGCAACGGCAACGCTGGCTGGGGCCATCATCGCGGCGATCATTGCGACATCACAGGTCATGGGATAGCAGCTCCGAACGTGTTGATCAGTGTGGTGAGTAGGAGTAGGAGGGTGGTCATCGAGGCCGGGACACTACGGGGCACTCAGGCCGTCAATGAATCGCTGCGGCAGGTCGTAGCCGCTGGACATGCTGATCAAGTGTTGCTGCAGGTCGGAGGGGATCATCTCGGCGGCCAGGCCCAGCCCCCACGCCTCTAGAAATGTGCGCACGTCACCTTGTGCGGCTTGACCGAGGCCCACTCCGATCATCAGGTGCAGCACGGGGGCAGCCTGAGCGATGGCGGCGACGAACTGGTTAATCGCTGGATCAGCAGCAAGCGCAGCGCCAAACTCCAGCCACTTGCCAGCGGTGGCGCCATTGATACCGAAATACGATTCGGCCTCTGATTGGCTGTTGAACCAAGACCAGCCGTTGACAGGAAATGCAATTGTTACGTGATTCTCGGCCAGCAGGGTGTAGTTGGGTGCATACACGCTGGTCGCCGCGTAGCTGAGCAGCTCGCGGTCGAACTTGTAAAAGCCAGGATTTATGGTCATGCCGTCACCGTCCATCCTTTGGCCGTGGCAATGGTTGGGTTGTAGCCAGCCTCATTGATGCCGTAGTTTCCCGTGACCGTAATAATCTGGCCGGTGACAGTAGGCAGCCCGGCAAAGATCTCGTTGAGTGCGACAGCGGATAAGCGTTGGTTGGCGACGGAGAATGTAAATCGCTGCCCGGTGGCTTGAATACGGGCGAGCCCGCCAGCGATGTAGATGTTGGCGAAATTAGCCGATGACGATACGCCTGATGTGTCCATCGGCGGTATCGTTTGCAGGCTGGAGCAGTTCTGAAACATGCCGCTCATGTTCGTTACTGCTGCAACGCTGTCAGGGAATGGCGGTATCGTTTGCAGGCTGGAGCAGCCAAAGAACATGCTGCTCATGGTCGTTACTGCTGCAACGCTGCCCGGGAATGGCGGTATTGTTTGCAGGCTGGAGCAGCTTTGGAACATGAAGCTCATGTTCGTTACTGCTGCAACGCTTTCTGGGAATGGCGGTATCGTTTGCAGGCTGGAGCAGCCAAGGAACATGTTGTTCATGATCGTTACTGCTGCAACGCTGCCCGGGAATGGCGGTATCGTTTGCAGGCTGGTGCAGCCCTGAAACATGCTGCTCATGGTCGTTACTGCTGCAACGCTTCCTGGGAATGGCGGTATCGTTTGCAGGCTGGAGCAGCCAAAGAACATGTTGGTCATGTTCGTTACTGCTGCAACGCTGCCCGGGAATGGCGGTATTGTTTGCAGGCTGGAGCAGCCAAAGAACATGCTAATCATGTTCGTTACTGCTGCAACGCTTCCTGGGAATGGCGGTATCGTTTGCAGGCTGGAGCAGCTCTGAAACATGCTGCTCATGGTCGTTACTGCTGCAACGCTTCCAGGGAATGGCGGTATCGTTTGCAGGCTGAAGCAGTTCTGAAACATGCTGCCCATATTTGTTACCGCCGTTGCACTAGGCAAACTCGGCAACGATTGCAAACTGCGGCAACCATTAAAGAGCTCAGCCATCGAAGTCAACGCACCAACCGCCACAATGTTGATGCGCTCAATTAACGCATGAACAACAGTCGTTGTACCACCAATCGTTAAGTTGGCGCCGCTGACTTGCGGAATGGCCATTACTAGATCTAGCCAGCCGGTCGGATAGTTATTTACCAGCCCTGTTTGACCGTGCTTCTGAAAAAAGTTCACCAACGTCATGTTTTGCCCTGCCTGCGGTGTGATCGTCACCACGGCCACTTTGTACGGCAGCAGCGTGGCTGAGCCATCCGTGCCGGTTAGATCAACAGCGCTACCGCCAATAGTTTCGGCAATCTGAAAACTGTTGGCCGCTGCGTTGATGACGTAGTACAGCCGACCGGCAACGATGCCGGTTGTATTCACCAGGTTGTAGAACCTAATGCCAGCACCATTGCTCAGGCCGTGCGCAGTGCGATTGACGACATTTGTAGCAACGGCGAACGTTACTGGCGCATCAGTGCCAGCAAGCTGCGGGTCGTTGAAGTCAAACTGATAATCTGCGCGGGTATTGCTCGCATAATTTGTCACCGTACCATCGCCATAATCAATCGTATAGGCGCCCTGCGCAAGGAACGCAACGAAGTTGCCGCCAGGGCCGGTGCCATCACCAGGCCACACCGCATGTAGCCCTACAATCCTTTGCTCTGCTGCACCAGGCTCCGTCAGCGCCGGCCACGCTGGATTGCGCACCCACTCAGCAGTAACAGCACCACCATCACCGCCAGCAACCAGCGTGCTGCCTAAATAGATTTTTCCCGTTGTAGTTGGCATCAGCTTGTGATCACGTAAAGAGTGGTAGCGCTAGGCGTTGCGATGGCGTCGTATTCAGCCTGCGTGAGGCTGATGATGTTGGTCACGGCGTCGGCTCCGGTGATGCCGGTCGGGTCGGATAGCACAACGGGGGGCAATCCCGACAGGCTGCTGTAGGCGATCTGCGCCCCATCGCCGCCGTTGTGGTCGTGACTGTTGCCGTTGGTCACACCCTGCGCGGCAGGGGCGAAGTCGCCGGGAGTCAGAAAAATAGCCATCAGACGTACTCCGTGACTTGAGCAGCACCATTAGCACTGGCCCAGATGCCGTAGATAGCATTCGGAACAATGCACTGCTGATCGAGCAGCAAGAAGGCCCCGGCAGGTACTTCAATAAAGCAGTTTGCTGTTGTTGCCGGATTGGTAAAGCTCAAATACAGCTTTCTGGTGCTGATATTGCTGATCGAGAATCCTTTGCGGTTGGCGTTTGCCGCAAGGATCGTTACGCTGCTGGCGCTGCTGGCCACACTTGTCGTGGTGGGAGTGCGAACGGGTACGGAAGTCTCGATCGGACCTTCTGTTTCTTCGACCGAGACTTTAAGATTTCCGCCTGCCGTGCAATGAATATCGGTAAAATCACCATTCGGTTTCATTGCGGCCAGGACCGCCTTCACCAGTTCCGCATCTTTCTCCGCGCTGATTACATCGCCAATGCGATGGCTAGAGGACTTGGTATATCCCTGTCGATAGAGTGTCTGTACTCTCGTGAAAGTAGAGGCGACAGCACCGTTGACAAACCGAACGCGGAAATAACGCCCACTAGGGGCCATGGAAAAGCTTTCCAGTCCTTCAGCCGCTTTGTAGCTGTAGGACTCCATGACCTGCCAATTAGTGCCGTCTAACGACGCTTCGAACACAAGCCCGCCAGTGGCAGAATCCCGGTCCGAGAATACACACACCGTTACCGTGCCATATTCAAGGATTTCGTCTCCGGCTCCACTAGCGTTCCAATTCTGGTTAGGGGAGAGACCTCCCGACGTCTTACTATTGTTAACACTTACTAGGTACGGGAGTTGAACAGGGACCGGGTTGTCAGACTCATTACTAATTTCTACTGCCGATCCGACTTCTACAGTAATCCCATCTCCCGTCAACGGATCAACTACATTTCCCTCGCTGTCAGCGAGCTGAATGACCTGGAACGTCCTCCCGCCAGCAATATTCAGCGCTTCGTCGTTAATCTGGCCTGGATTATTATAATTAGGGACCATTAACTCGACATCTCATGTATTATACTATTTAGCTTTCACCGCACCCGGGAATGTCTTTTAAATTCTGGCGTTCAAGCAGATTAGTTGCCAGATCAGTAGGGAGTAAATACTCGCCCTCTTCCGTCCATTTCTGCCATCCCCATACATCTTCGTTGCATGTGCCGTGCGGGATTTGTTGTGCTGAGTCAGCCGCATTAGCACGTAAATTGCGTAACGGGCCGGGATTTACTCTGTTCCGATTGCGTAGATATTCCGCCTGACTCAGCATCTGCCTTGTCAGACTCGAGGCTTGCGTCTCCCTCGAGCGATAATCAGAATTTTGACGTACCCCAACCCACCTCAGGTACGGATTTATTTGAACCGCCATTTGACAACGACAAGCTTATCCTACCCAAAGCTTTCAACTTTTTACAGTTGGCGAAAAAACCGTTTAAAGACTTTTAGCCCGCACTTGTAAAAATGGCTTTGAGTTCTAAGACAATTAGAGAGATCGAGACGTCGGTTAATGACGGTCTTGACGAATTTGACTTCGGTCCTGCTGAAATCATCTCGGTGGAAATCGCGCCGGGTAAATTCCTGTCTCTGCACGAGCCGTCCGCCGAAGACTTGATTGAAATTACTTCCATCTCGAATGATGAGAAACTTGATGAGATCCAGGCGACTCTGAAAACGATTTGCATCTTGCATAGTCCGGAGAACGGAGGTAGAAAACTCACCCTTAAGGATGCGAAACGTCTTCGCGCAAAACAAATCCGTCTCCTGGGCGAGGCGATTAACCAACTTCTGGGGGCGGATGACAAAGATATGAAAAGTGACGGTACAGGAGAGTTATGATTATACCGTTACTTGTTTAGACGAGGTGGGTAACGAGATAGTGTTTCGCGATGCGACAGGCGCGGACATCGAATTCTTTGACTATTTGTTATCGGATGACGGCAAAACTTTAAGCGCGGATTCCCTGGTCAAAGTGCTCAACCTTCTCAAGGTGTCAGAGTCTCCGACACGTATATCGCAACTTACCCCCCGCGCTATCCGCGCCTTGTACAAGGCGATATCAAATACCATTCTAGTTAACTACTTGGACAAAGAGTCCTGGCTCAGGCAATGCTATTCCATTCAAAACGGCTCGTTTCAAAATGTATCGGAAATGGAAAAAATCCCCCTGTCCAAGTTTGCCGCCATGTGCCTTATCCATAAAGAGGCGATGGATCAAATGAATAATCCACAAGGAAATGCAGAAGAACCCGTCAGTCCACAAGTTTAGCGCAGATGCTACGCCCGAAGAATTCTTGCACATGGCGTTAATATTATACGCGGTGTGTTTGAAGGCTGATATTACTGAGCTTAACCGGTTTGTGGTATCCACTTCTAAGGTGATTGATTCAGAAGATTTTAATAAACTTGTACGCAGAGTGAGCAAGATGTTAGGCAAGAAACAGATCTTGAATGGTGAAGTTTTTTGTTCGGACTGGCTTGTGAACTCGTTATACGAATTATATCAGGGCATGGGAGTTGCAAATTAGGTGCAGGTAGTTGAAAGCTTAGTGATAAGTCTGTCAAAACGGAGAATTTGACCTTGGCAACTTCGATTACAGTCAATGCGGCTAACCTTAACCGGCCAGGGGTTTTTATCGCCCAGTCGGTGACCGGAGGTCTTCCGCAACCCATTGCGACCCATGCGGTCGGTTATTTGTTCGGTACGACCCCGGCCGAAGAGTATTACGGCGACAATGCAGAGGGAATCTACTCGTCCTTCCTGCCTTACACCCCGACTCAAGTCGCGTCGGCACAGGACTTTTTGAATCAGATTGGTGGATCAGCTCCTACCGGCAGTCGCGGCGCACTCACTACCTACGACTCGGTCAAAGCGTACTTCGACAACGTAGGTGTTAATGGAATTCTTTACTTTACACGAGTAACCCCGACGCCCGAGACGGTTATCGACCTGCAACCGAGTAGCGCTGGTGCGGGGTATAACGCCTTCGCGTTGAAGGTGAATGGCCGTTATTTCGGTACGCCTATTGGTGTTCCGGACGACGATGGTGATGAAATCAAAGTCATTACCACGACCGGTATTGACAAACTGGATAATGCTCGCGATCTGTACGAGTATTTGTCTAGTGGTAACTCGGACAGCTTCTCCGACTTCTATCGGGTCGAGCAGACTGCGGACGAAGCGCTGTTGGGCAGATTCCGCATTTTCGCCCGGGACAACTCGGTGTTGCCGGAGGTTGACGATTTCTTTGCCTATAACATCAGTGATACGCAATATGCGACTAAGCTCTCGCTGAACACTGCCGATATCATCAAGGTGTACACTTCGGTCAAAGAGGTTAATTTCCGTTGTAACAGCCGCGACATCGCCACTGGCGAACCTGTTCTTTATGTGGACGGTTCGGCCCTGAGCTTGTTTGTTGCCGCCGCGAATAGCGACACCCCCGGCACTTATGATATGACCGATGCGGATGACAAGTCCTCCGCGCTTAAGGATTTCCTGGCCGATCAGGGTATTTATGCCAGTGTACCTAACGGCAAGATCGTTGCTATTAGCAAGGACTTTACGTCCGGTGTAGGGTCGGGTGATAAATGGCCCGATGCCGATGCCGCGTACTGGACTTACTCCACCTCAACCAGTAAGTTCACTAAGCTTGTGTCCGGCCTGAATGCTGTTGTCCCTACAGGGACTATCAGTGCCGGTGTGCGAAGCGGTTATCTGCCCGACTCGGTGCAAGTGTTTTACATTCGCGTGGCGGGTGAGAATCGCGCACTGATTGTTAACGGTGCGGATCCGGATGAACTTGCAGAAAATCTCCGCGACGAGATCATCTCTATCCTGCAGGAGAAAGATCTTGACCAATATTATAATGTCGAAGCGGTTTCTACCGGCTCTGAGTACTCGGCAGGTGTCTACGCACCGAACAACGGATATCGGGTGATTAATAATCTCGTGTCGAGTCACGGCTCGCCCTTTATCCGTCCGGATATCAATGATATCGAACTGACGGGGACTGTTGCCGTTGCCGGTGGCAATGTCACTGGTGTCGGAACTTTGTTCACACAAGAACTCGGTGTGGGGAGTGTGCTTGTGGCTGGTGGAACTCGGTTCACCGTAACCACGCTTACTAGCAACACCGCAATAGTGGTGACTCCGGCCACCGTCACCGTGACCGCCGGTACCAAAGCCTATGTTGATAAATCGTTTGCCAACGGCTTCTTCTCGCACGACTACATTCTTAAGGTAAAGATTACCTCCAAAAATGGGATTGTAAGCCCGGTACTTTCGGGGACTAATCGCCAAGGGCTTATTGACGAGAATGTGGTCAAGCTGACGTCTATTGATGAGAACGTAGGCTACGCGTCTTACAAAATGTCCGCCCAAGCCAAAGCTCAAGACTTTGTATATGCCATTGAAAAAGGTATGGGCGGTGAGTACTACGCTCCCGGGTTCTTGTTTGCCCCTGAGGCATATAGAGAGCTTGCGTATGGGGCAGGCTCGGACCTCGCATCCAAGAGCGATGCGGCTGGCGAACGCCTGAAGGTCACACAGACGCTTGTGGCGGCTGCCGAAGGGCGTTTCGGCACCACCGAAGGTATTACAAACACCCAGCATATGGCGTTGATCGATTGCGGGGGGGATATTGAAAACGTGTCCGAAGCGCAAGATGAACTCAGCCTTATTAAGCGTGTCGTGGGCGTTCCCTTCGGGCATGCCGCTTACTTTGCACCGTACCTTCGTAATACGGACGATCGCTTCGTGCCCGCAAGCGGTTACGTGGCCGGTATCGCGTCCAGTCGTTACATCAACGAAGGATTCCAGCAGCCCCCTGCCGGTTCTCGTTACCCGCTGCGCGGCGTAAACGATGTCAAATTCAAAATCAGTGCTCAGCAGCAAGAAGTTACTTACGCCTTGGGTCTTAATCCAATCCGTTCGCTTCCTAACCGTGGAATTGTGGTCTGGGGTTCTCGAACTCTGTCCAGTTCTCCGCTGTTCCGCTTCGTCAATACCCGCGTAATCCTCAACGCGTTGATTGATGTTATGAATCGCAGCTTTGATGACATTCTCTTCGAGAGTATTGACTCTGCCGGTACGGTGTACAGCAAAGTAAGTTCGATTGCGACACAAGTCCTAAACCAGTTCTATAACCAGGGCGCGTTATTTGGCTCTGTACCCGAGCAAGCTTATCTCGTGGTTTGTGGTGATTCTAATAACTCTCCCGAACTTCTCGAGCAGGGTACTGTTCGAATGGATGCTTATGTCGCGACAAGCCCGACCCTTGAAAGGCTTGCTATTACGATTGTTCGCACGCCGCTTGGTCAGGTATCTCTCCTGAGCGATTCGTTCAGCCGGAACGGTGAAAGGTTCGACGCCTTCTTACGGGCGACCAACCTAGGCGTGTAAAGCAAAGTATATGGCCAGACGTTTTAAAGGTCAGTTAGGGGGTGAAGAGGTTTTAAACGCCTCTTCCCCTTTGACAGAACAACAACCCAAACGGGTTGTTTATGTCGAGCTGTTCAGGTCCGGACCGCAGATTAGTTCTACGGGCCAGAAAATGGTATTTGAGGAGGGAGATCTTGATCAGGTTGTCACTAGCTACAACCCGAACAAGCACGAAGCTCCTTTAATTATCGGACATGAGCAAGATGACGCGACCCCGGCCCTTGGCTGGGTTCGTGAAGTCTGGCGCAAAGGTAAGTCGCTTTGGGGCAAGGTCGAACTTACCCCCAAAGCTGAAAGGCTTATTCGTGACGGCGTCTTTAAAAAGGTAAGTAGCTCGTTCTATTTGCCCGACGCTGACACCAACCCCGCTCCGGGCAGTCTATGCCTGCGCCACCTCGGACTTGTGTCCATCCCAGCGGTGAAAGGTCTTACAGCCTTTTCCGAAACTAACCCCGAAGGCTCGATCACAATAACTCCAAGGGAGTCTTCTATTTCATTCCAGGAAACTTTTTCTACTATGGCTAAAAGAAAAACCGAAGCCCCCCAACAGCAGGTTGTTGACCACGCCGACGGGAAAGGCATGACGATTAATGTGAACATCAATGGGATGGGGCAAGCGGATACCGCGCCCACTGAAGTTGATGACAGCGGTATTGCTACTCAGGCGAGTGGCTCGCCCGCTCCTTATGACATGGAGTATGCGGACGGTATGCTGCCCGAAACTCCTATGCCCGGTAGCGCTGACCCCAGCCTCCAACGAACAGACATGGTCGAAGGGCCTGATGGTGAGGAGATGGGCGATGAAGGTGATGGTGAAGGTGAGCCGTTGCCCGAGGATGGCGAAGGCCCGGGTGGTGAGGAAGGCGAGGGTGATATGCCACCCGCCGAAGGCGCCGATGTCGAAGACATGTCTGGTGATGATGACGAGCAAGTTGCCTCCGAACTCGCTTCTCAATACACCGAAGAACAACTGATCATGGCGCTGTATCAGCTTGCTCAGGGCTCGCAAGAGATGGGCGAAGGGATGATGCCCGGTTACTCTGAATCTAAAGATCCAGAGGATAGTGTTGCCGAGTTTTCTGAGACGAAGTCTCAGGATCCGCTCGCCGAGAAAGTCGCCCAACTGGAAGAAGAGCTTGCTGCTCAGAGGCGGCTTATGCGCCAGAAGGAGATTACAGATTTCTGTGAAAACCTTTACGAGAAGGGACAACTTACCGAGCAAGTCGTGCCGATTAACGACTTGTCCCGGTTCATGGAAACCTTGAATTCCAAGAACAACGTCAACTTTAGCGAGGCGGGCAAAGCTACTCAATTCGACTTCATGAAGTCGATGCTTGAGAAACTCCCGGCCATGGTCTCGTTCGAAGAAGTAGCGCCTGCCGCTACAGCGCCTAAAAAGCCTAAGGCTCCTCGCCCCAGCGCTGACGGCTATGTGTTCGATCAGCGTAATGCCGAGATCCATGCCAAGGCAGTGGAATACTCGGAAAAGAATGGCACGGACTACATGTCCGCCATCAAATTCGTCCTCAATAACGAGGACTGATCACGTATCGGTGTAACACGGGGGCTTACGCCCCCGATAGATATTCAAAAAAGTAAAATATATTTACTTAATATCTATACCCCAGGTTACATAAACCGAAACCAATTGTCTAATAACCCCCTAACTTAAGGAGATTAAAATACATGGCGAAAGATCCTCGCTATATGTCGTTTGATCACCAGTATGTCGAGACCGTGACTGTCACTAACAGTACCGCCCTCACTAATGGTATTGAACGTTGTCGTTTTGTTAAGCGCGATGGCGCTTACCCCTCTGCTGGTGGCTATGCCGCTGGCGTGAACATCTTTAAGCTTTATGGCCAAGGTGTTCTTTCTGAAAAAGGCTATCAAGTTGAAGATGCAACTCTTACTCAACTGACTGGTACCCTTGGCATCGCTACCACCGGAGTTATGACCGGTGTTACTACTGAGTTTGAGACTGAACTCGAAGTCGGTACCACGATCCAAGTAGGCGGTCAGCTCTTCCGAGTGATGAGCATCGCTAGTGACCTTAGTGCGACTGTGGCTCCTGCCCCGGCAACCGCTGTTTCCACTGGCACCAGCGCCTTTATCTGGCCTGGCACCTACGAAGGTCAAAGCAATCCTTCGACTACCCCCCGCAAGCCTGGTGTCTTCCCCTATCAGTCCCTGATGAGTGTTGTGACTACCGGTATCGCCATTGTGGAAGTGGATTCGACCTCTACTTTTGCTGTGGATAGTGCGGTGTACTCGACTACTTCCGGTACTGCTTCTAGCACTGCTGGCGGAAAGGTTGTGCTCGGTCGTTGCCTCGATGTTATCAGCGCCGCTGGTGCTGGTCAATTCATCCGCGTGAAGCTTGGCAACGAAGCTGGCGCACAAACTAACTGATAAGGAGAGTTAACTATCATGATGAATTTAGATCAAGTCCGTGAATAATACGCGGCCTTCGTAGAACTCAAGCCTCGACATGATTAAATCCGGAATCTACCTAATCAAGCATAAAACTGAAGAAAGTTTAGTTTATGTAGGTAAATCTGTCAACATCCATAAAAGGTGGAAACAGCATATTAACGGATTTAGGTCGGCCAAGAAACTCCAAGAGGCATTTTCTGAATATGGTATTGAATCTTTTGAATTTCAAATTCTAGAAGAAATAAACGATTCTTCTGAAATGGGAAGCAGAGAGACTTACTATATTGACCTCTACAATTCTTGGAAAAATGGCTTAAATGGTTCTAGAGCTGGCGGAGAATGGGGTAGACATGCTAGAAGTTTTGTTAAAAATTATAACGGGTTTAAATCCTACAATGGAACAGAACTTCACTCAGAAACCTCAAAAAGAGCTGGCTCGGTGGGTGGTCTTAGGGCTAAATCCAACGTTTATAAAATGCACCATAACGGTCAAGTTTTAATATTCGTTGGAACCAGTATTATTAGTCAGTATTTGGGTATAAACCAAAATACTCTGAGAAACTGGGCAACTACAGGGAAAAGGTTTAAAGTTTTTTCTGGTTCCTCTATTGAGATACTGGGGAAAGCATCAAAACTCCCTCAATACGCACCTAATGTACTCTACCAGGAGGTAAAATCGGGTGAATTGCTGGAAGTCTTCAGAAGGGTTAGTCCCCAAAAGGTAATCAGCAGCCAAGCTAATCAGGGATGATTAGAAGGTTCAGAGACTAACGGCATACCACTAGAACAGTGATGAAGCCGACACGAGTGCCCGACACAAAGATAATATCTTCTTTGTGATGATATAGTCCGACACTCCGAGAAATCGGAGATTAGAGATAAACAACTCTAAGTTAACAGATCGGTAATTGACCCAATTCTTACACAAATCGCTCAAGGTTATAGGCAGGCTGAAGGTGTTGCTACATTCTTTGGGCCATCCGTATCAATGAGTGTTCGTGCTGGTAGAACGCTTGTGTTTGGCAAGGAAGCTTTTGCTGCGTTGTCTTACCTGCGTGCTCCTGGTACCAATATCCAGAAAATCCAATCCGAGTTCGGAACTCGTAGCTTTTCGCTTCGGCAAGAAGCTATTAGCTGGCAGTTGACTGAAGAAGTCGCCGCTGAAGCTAAGAATGGTGCTGCTGCTATCGACCTCAGAGCCTTTGTGGCTAAAAGAGCTGCGGAATCCTTGATGCAGAGCTGGGAAGTGGAGGTATCGGAGAAAGTTACTGATATTACTCAGTACGAGTCCGGTAACGTACTCGACCTCGCTACTTATAACAGTGGTGCTGATCAGTTCAATAGCCCAACTTCTGACATTGAAGTTCTTATTGATGAGATGAAAGAGCAAGTGCGTACGCAATGTTCTGTTTATCCCAATAAGATGGTTATCTCTCCTGATGCGTTTAATGCATTAAAACGCAATAAAAGAATCAGGGATTTTATGCAACGTGGTGTGCTCGTTAACGAAAAGACTCTCGCCGAGATCTTTGGTCTTGACGAAATCCGTGTTGCACGCCGTCTTAAGTTGGACCCTGAGACAGACGAACTGGTGAATATCTATGATAATATCGCCATTTTGTTCTATCAGCCTTCTGCTGCCTCGGATGGATTTACTCCGCTCTTAGATGCTAACTATGGTAACCCGGCTTTTGCCTATACCTATACGCTTTCCGGTTACCCCATCTCTACGCCAGAAAGATTTAACGTAGAACGGAGAGTTTTTGAAGGTGACATCTTAGTTGAGCGATCCTTTGAGTTAGTTGGTTTGGGACAAACTGGTAGGGCAGGCGCTGGTGCTGTCTTCCTTAATCCCGTCGGTCAATCTGCCTGATTAACTGACTGATTTAATAGCTATCCCGTCAGAAATGACGGGATTTTTTTTTTTATTATTACTCAGTAATAATTATGCTCCAACCTCTATGTGCTTTTTGACTCCCCAAAGAAACTTTACTTAGAGAGGAAAGGGCCAGTTTTAATTCCGGAAATTTAGCAATAAGCTCTACACAGGAGAGATCTTTTAGATCCCCATAGTCTTTGTGGTGCCAGTTGTATGAGCCCTTTCTCCTGGATTTTCTCAACTCTTTGCAGATGTCTACATCTTTATTTTTTAAAAGTCTCCAGCCCTTGTGGTGGTAACAAATTCCATTCGAAACTTTACATAATGAAGATCTGTCCAGCTTTTGGTCTGGAAACATAACGGGCAATCTGCTAGTTGAAACTTTTAATATCTCACCATGATTAGGGTGATACCAGTCGTAAAATTTAGATATTTTTTCTAGAGTTTCCTGAGAGTGAGGTATGCCATATCTGTTATGTTCTTTGCCTTTCTTTCCATAAAAAGAATTATTAGGACCCCTCTTCTGCTCTGAAGCTCTTCTTCTTTGCTCTTCTGTGCGTTTTATACCAAAAATTGGACTCAAAATGCCTCTTTTCCCATACATCGGGTTTCTTTCCCCTGTCATCCTTTCCCTGAGTCTTTTAATCCTCTCCGGTGAAGGATTAGAAGTACCCTCTCCCCCGTCTGAACGATTACGCAATAAACCGTTGACAGGATCTAGATCCTTTCTGCCATACCCAGCTATTAAGTCTTTTTCTATGCTCAGAGCTGACTTTTCACTTATATCTTTGCATAGAATTAAAATTCTATTTCTGGAAGGAGTTACACAAGGTCTTCCCCCTCTCCTGTAAGGTCTCCAGGGGCGACCCTTCCCAATATAGTAGGGAGTACCGTCCTCCCTGACATACATGTAAACAACAAAATTCGTGTCTTCCATACCAAAAAGGCCTTCACCAGGCCGGATTCTAGCACATTTTTCGTTGAAAGCTCTGTATAAATAGTGTTTTGCGAACTGAATGGCACCGTACACCCCACCCCCCGATTCACACGGTGTAGCTGATCAGTGCAGCCCGGCTTCAGTCGACTATTTTATAGACATTTTCGGGTACAACGAGGCCCTTGAGTTGTCGCGGCTCGAAGATCCCACCGCGAACACTATTAACTACGAAAAAATCCAACTCGCGTTGAATGACGCGGCGTTGTTGATACAAAGTTTTAGAGAGACTGCCCCGCCTGCAGGCAAGTTGTTGATTGCCGGGTCGTTTCGGCGTACGCAAGCTATTATTGCCCGCTGGTATCTGGATACGCTGCGTCCTAGGCAAGCTGTTGTCGATGCGGCAGAGGCAGCACTCAAGCAGCTTGACATCTGGGCGAGTAAAGCAAGTCCGTCTACAGGTATTAAATGGCAAGAGGCGTACAGGTATTGGAACAGTCAATGTGCAATGGTTATGTCGAACACGCAAAGAGATCGGTCTCTTACCGATGTATCTCTCGCGAGGTGGGAAATGCGTTGGGGCACGAACAATCGCTGGAACATATATCGGAGAAAGAACGCCGAAGTTATTAATAGTGTTACGGACAGAGGCCCTAGCGGCAACTTAAGCCGTAACGATGTAACGATTATCAGTGATAGTACACTAGCAGTTAACAAACTGTTTGATGAATTGGAAACAACCCGCGACCTGGCATCGTTCGCCGACACGCAGGAAGCCGTGAATCCACAAGAAGGTGATATTTTAGTGGTCGAAGACAGCGATGGAAATATCACTACATACGATGGCGGTTTACAGGAATCGGATAATTTCTAAGTTGAAAGCTTAGTAAGTTAGTAGGATATTAAAGGATGTCGCAAAATCAAAATTATGGCTATGATCCTTTGAACCCGGCTATGCCGGGTGGGGCGGGTATGCTAACCATTCTCCCCAATCAAGGAACAAGCGACTGTTCATGGAACAGCGGTTCGTTGTACGGGCTGAATCAATCTGGATTTGGTGTGTTCCCCGACTCGACACCTTACAAACAATCGGCAAGCGAACTTCGCCAATACATTATCAACCTTGAAGCTACCCGTAAGTTAAAAGATTTGGCTGATGTGAATTTTGCCCGGTCGCCTCAAGCCGATGACATCTTGGCCTACGACTACACGACCGGGTTCTGGGAACTGCTTGATTATGTCTCAGGTGGAGAGTTTTGATTCATGGCAGCTTCCTGGCTGCCGCGATACAATACCTCCCCCACCATAGCACATCCTGCGCCTTGAAGTAACGCGAGATGGGCACGGCTTTGGTGTAGACCGTCTCACCCGTCCCAATCAATCTCATTGTGAGATAGCCCCAGGTCTCCATGTACTCCTCGACCTGGCACTGGAATTTGCCGTCCAGTGTATTCTGCCATACAATTTTTGAGTCTGCCATAAAAAAGTGTTGAAAGCTCTTAGCGACATTATTATAGGCCATGCTTCTCGAGATTGAGAATCAACTTCACAGAAAAGTCCACGAGACTTTGGGGCAAAGCGCCGTGGTCCTCCGGCTCGCCGAGAGCCTCGATGAGTCTGGCCGCGTGGCAGAACAAGCCATGATAATAGTATCGTTCACGGGTGCGGACACCGAAAACCCCCACGAAGGGGCGTATATACCGACAGTCCGTATGAGGAAGATGAACTATACGTTGACTCTTGTACAAAAGCAAGCACAGCGTGAAGGACATTCTTTCTGCCTTCCTATTCTCGACCTATTGGCCGATGCGGTCACCGGGTGGGTCCCAGAAATACCGGGACTCGAGTTTCAAACCGGCTTCGAACTCGGGGCAGAAAAATTCGTGCAAGTCACGAAAGAAGGCTCGCAGTTCATCTACGAGCAGACCTACACCATCAAAGTGTTGATTGCGGATTCGAGATTCTATTCTCAACCCTGTGCAGCCTTCGACCCTATTAAGGTGGAGGACTTCTTGCCCGTACGTAAATGTCTCGTTACTGCTGATAATCGGCAAACGGGCTTAGCGGTTTGGAGGCGGACAGTAGGTGTCGGCCAGGTGCAAAAATATGTTGTCGAGGACTCGAGATGCGGCAGACTTATTGGTGACAGATTGCACTGGGAGTGCATTGGACCTGAGGGGTCGGGGAACGCTGAATACGTGTTTATTCCGTCAACCGCAGTAAGGCCAGACGGCACTATTGATAATTCTAAAGTGACGGCGGGCACTTTGAATAATTTTTGGAAATGCACAGCGGAGGGCATTAAGGCAGGAAGCGATTACCCTGATTGGTTTAGGCTTAAAATCGATGCGGGCCTTTGGAGAAACGAGATTGGCACGGTCCCCAACACCGAGCCGGGTAAATCAGCCAGACAGCAGCTTAATATCGGCCTTACAAAGGTGTATAATGAGAAGTCCAGCCCCTGATTTCTCACCACCCCCTCCTCCCACCATGAAAGAACAATTTATTGACCTGCTTACCGCACAGAACAACCTTGCTCATGCTGCGCATCTCGCACATTTTAATGTTGACGGACCTAACTTTTATCAGTACCATCTTCTGTTTGAGAAGGTGTATGAAATAGTTGGCGAAAAGATTGATGCGACTGCCGAACTGGCCAGAAGCCATGGTGTAGAGATTCCGGCCAAGATTTATCACAACGTACCCGAACTTGAATGGTCGACTTGCGAAGATCTTGCGAAAGAGCTTTACGAAGTGACGGAAGATCTGTGCGACTCGATGAAGAAACTTCACATCAAAGCGGATGACGCCGAGCAGTATGGCGTTCTGAGCTTTGTGGAAGGTCTGATGGAAGATATGGCGAAAGTCAAATATTTGCTCGGGTCGGTCACTAAGGTTAGTGACGGCAAAGAAGCCGATGAAGATGAGGAGGGCGAAGGCGAAGACGAAGAAAAAGGGGAGGACTGATCCTCCCCCTTGTAAATGTAGAATCAGGCAATAGGGCGGTAGCAGACATTCGCTACGCCTTGACTCGCTGGTGCGATCTGTGTAAAGGCGCCGGAGGACAGGTCGAGCACTCGGTCGTTAACTTCATCGATCTCGGGGTTTATTAAAGTTTAGACATATACTTTTCTCCTCCTCGCTAGGATTTAAATAGTTTAGTATAAACTCAAATTTGCCTAAATATTCTAACTGGTCAACGTAATATTGCACAACATCTACTACCAGGCTTTCTTTGTTATTTACTACTTCTGTTTTTCCAGGCCAGCTTCTTTTAATAAGCTCCTCTGGGCAAATTCTATTTAATAGATTATCAGAAAGGCTGGCTTGTTCAATTAAAAATGTGTTTATCCTGCTATTTTCCCAACAGCACACAAGTTCTCCATATTCAGGGTCATCAGAGCGAGTTTTTATATTATAAGATATCCCTATCTTATAGTAATTAGGGTAATTTTTTAATTGGTAAATATAAACATAAGATTTAGAATAAGAGGCGTACTCTCCCGGGCTCATTAGCATGGAATACAGGGATTTTCTCCCATTTCCAACGCAGCACGGGGGTTTTCTCCCCATTAATGCCCTCCTGGGGGGCATAAAAAATTCTAAATTGTGAGTAAGGCACCTGTGCTTAATAGGCAATCTGCTGGTTTTGTACTCTTCTACTCTTTCTAAGTTTCCAGTTTCTTTTAATTTTTTATCATAATTAAGCTTAGCTTGTTTATTTAATCCCCCGTTCCAGCAACAATATAAACCATGGCCGTTCAGTAAATCTGAAGGTGTGCCCTGCAAGACTTCATTGTGTATTAAACACCTGTGAAGTATTTTGGTACTACCATTAACATAATGGCCTATCCTAACGACTTTTCCTATTGAAGATAACCTTAAGTCGTACTCTGATTCTGTTAATTTTTTAGGCATAATAAAACCCCCTGGTGTAATTTTAACACATCAGAGGGTTTGACTGCAAATACTCAGCTTAGGGTTGAGAAGCACACGTCGGCCAGTCCGGAACTTTGGGGGGCAATTCTAACAAAGGCCCCAGCAGAGAGGTCTAAAATTCTGTCCAATACTGCTGGCCCACGATCGTTGACTCTGACTACGACTTGGCTGCCATTCGAGCGGTTAGTGACGAGAAGCCGGGTACCGAATGGGAGGGTTCTGTGCGCGGTTGTCATAGCGCTGGGGCGCATGGTCTCCCCAGAGGCGGTTGTACGGCCAGCGAAGCCGTCTCCCAGGCCGTAGAACGATGCTCGGCCGCATACACGAGCTAGGGCGTGTGAAGGCAGGGGGAAAGCGGACAGCAGGGCGAGGGAGAGGAGAGGAATGGTTAAAAAACGCATTAGAATAGAGCAAAGGACACCGGATTACGACTCGATTGGCGGGTACGGATAAACCGCGTTACCCCGACAAGGCCGGATCCGGGACGCACCTCAAGCACAACGTGTCGTGAAAGCGGTACGATTCGGATTTGCTGCGCAAATCCGGTACAGGTAGTGGATCCTGCCACGATATTATAGCACACAATAAAACGGGAGGCTCTACCTCCCGGTTCCGACCCAAAGGGCCTGCCCTTACTTTTTAATAATACCACAAAGCCCTGACCGTAGCCAGGGCTTTGCAGGGTTTCATACAAGACGGGGGATTCAGGCCGATCCCTGGCCCCCTTGTTTGTCTTGCAGATCTTTGGATCCTAGCACATCCGGAGGGGGAGGATGCGGTAGTCGAGCCTGCCTGTTACCGAGCCGCCAGGCGCTGCGCTCCAGCCGATCATTGCTTTCTTTTATTTGCGCAATGTTTTCCTGCCATCTTCGCAAACGTTGATTTGTTACGCTTGTTTTTTCGGGGATAGATTTACTCAGTAAAGCGAAGCACCAGGCTAGGATAACGACTATCCACGCTCCCCACAAACAGGAGTTGAACAACTCGGTGAACTTTTCCGGAGTCATTGGTGAAAGTTTAAAAAACTGCAAGGGGATAATGGACTGCAGGAGAAGGGATAATGTTGCGAACCAAAAAAGCAACCGAAAGAATAAAGTAAATCACCACCATTCGATTCAAAAATTTTTGGTCTTTGGCATTAGCCTGTGCCAGGAAAATCAAGAAAGCTATGAGGGAGTAGTCACCAGGGTTCATTGGCCTTTTTCAGGTCGTGTAGTAGATTTACCGAGTACGAAGGGAGTAAGCCATTCGATCACTCCCTCTTGGCACAGAGCCTCGAAAAAGGCCGGGTTATTTTCAACACAGGATGCAACATCCGGTGTACAAAAAAGAACCGAGGTTTTGCCTTTGACGTGGGATTCAGCGTATTTTATTACGAGATCTGAACCCATGTTATCGGCATCAATCCAGTCATTAAGATCGAGCAATGCCGCATCTTTATCTAGCTGTTTTTTTAACTCATCAGTAACGCCGATCTTGTGAGGGAACTTGTCTTTACCCATTACTCCTCCTCTACAAAAGACAAGAAGCTATTATCGATCAAAGTGACAGCCTCTTTGTCCGTCATCTGGCCATCATCGACCAACACCTGGTAAAGGAAACGGACGGACTGGAATTCTTCCGACTCCGGATCGCAATCCGGCCGATAAGAAAGGATCAAGCCGTCGATATACGTCACACCCGAGGTATCGCACGACTCAAAGACTTCGGACAAATCCTCTGTCTCGGTCAACAGCGAGGGGAAGGGGAGGGCGGGCATTTGCTTCGTGAGAGGTGCTCAGCGTCCACTCTAGCACGTTTCAAGCGAGTTAAGGACAGTGACCAAGGAAGTGATGGTATGGGCGCGTCCAGGGGCTTCTGGGTGGGGCTGAGACACTGTCACAGTGCTCGCATTAGCAGATTTGCGGAAAATCTTATCCACCTCGATACTACTAAACCAGGCGTTTGCATGCGGCATTTCACATATACCGTAATTGAATCGTAGCCAGGACCATGACCATAGATGGGCGATTTGGTACAACGCAGATACGACATCCGCATCGCGTTCGTGGCACATAAACAACACGCTGTCGTGTACAGACATGCAGAATCTCGCCTTTACATTGTACTTTTGCAAGAGGTATTCCATGCCCGTTAAAAAGGCGTGTAACATCGCGCTGCCTGTAGACTGAATAACCCAGTTATTGCGCATTGTAAAGAAATCTTTACTCACGTTAATCGGTCTAAAAGCGGTTGACATCTTCGTGCCGGACAACGGGTTGACCGGTATCATCTCGTTGGCGATTTCCGCCATTACATTGTACGCGTAAGAATCGCTGCCGTTTAAATATTTGCCCGAGCCGCCAGGGGACTTCTCGCCCTTCTTCGCTTTGATAAGTTTTTGCCCCATCACCGTCGCTTCTTTCATGCTTATGGATTTGTTTCCTTTGCGAATGGTGTTTGCGAGTGTTTTTGCCCCCGACCCATAAAGCATGCCATAGTTACAGTTTTTAGCGATTGTCCTTGAAATCCCTATTCGCTTTGCGGTCATACTGTGCATATCCGTCCCGTCATCTTTAGAACCTGCAAGCACGCTATGGCTGTACTGCGTACTGCCTGCGATTTTATAATTTGAATCGGCAAATATGCTCGCGACTACTGCTTCTTGGCCATCGTAGTCTGAAGAAACGAATGTATAAGGCGACTTGACCTGTACTCTCGTCTTAACTTCCGTGCCGATTTTTTCCGGCTTAGGATCAGGAACTGTCAACCATAAATGCTCCCCCGCCCTGTTGCTCACAGTGTTATGAGGGACAGTTTGAGGTATTATGATTGTGGTTTCTTTGTCGTCATAGGCGGAAACCGGTAACTGCTCAAGTACACGACTTCTTACCGACGTCCAGTAACTCACTTTAATCGCGAGGCGAATAAGTTCTTGAGCCTGCGGTAAATCGCTTGACAACCTGCCAGATTCAAAATCGTCAAGATAATCCTTGCTGAGTACGCCGCCTACGTTCACACCTTCCCCATTCGGATGGGGCAAGCGTTCATACTGCGATTTTTCTCCGTCCCAAAAAACCCATCCTTTGTCATCTGTGTGTTTAATCGGCTGGCCTTTCCATTTCAACCGAAGCAGGATATGGCTTAATCTGCTCTTGGTTGTGATTGGCTTGAGCACAATTTTCTTCAATTCTTTGCAGTTCTCGGCATTCCCCCTATACCATTTAGGGATACCGTACCAGACTGACTTAGGCTTTCCATCCTTCTTAAGGGCGTAGTTAGCCGACCAGTCGAGCTGTGACAACCACGGATCCGACTCGACATCTACATCGTCGTTCTTCCAATCCTCAAGCGCTTGTTCAGCAAGCTCGGTCAGAAGTTCGCTTTGCCGGTTGATCGATTCGCTCCAAACATCTTCACACGACTCGACCCAGTCATACCATTTGTCGGTGACAGGCAGGACGGACGAAGTCTGGGCAAAATGCCCACACAACGTTGTAAGTGACGGATTAGATTGAAGATATTTTAATGATACTATGGAGTAAAGTTCGAAGGTCAAATACGCGTCTCGTAGGGCGTAGGAAACTAATTCGTCTCTGTCGGGCAAAAAGTCAGCCATACTTCCTGCTTTGACAAACAAATCTCTCGTCTTCTTAGACTCTTTCTCTACCGGTACGTCAGGAGAACAGTGAAAGTTATACGCATCAACCAGGTTATTCAAAGAGCCGTACTTTACCCAACCCGGTTCAGTAACCCATTTGAACGACTTATCCTTGGACTGGGTGAACCAGAAACGTTGCTCGGAGGCAAGTCCGCTGACGTTAATATGAGCGGACATGGTGTCAAACCATAAGTTTCCTGTCGGATTCTGCTTGTCATAAGGATTATGTTCAAGAATATACGCCTCTTGAGTGCGTTGCCGGTCAAACCCCACGTTATGCGCGATTAGTAACGAGTTCTTGGTGCCAAGCTTTACAAGCTTGGGCATATACGGTATTTCCGGGTCCACAAACGACTCATGCATCCACACATAATACGAGCCGGACATGCCGAGGGCCGTGGCGAGCACCGGATGACCAAAGTGCGAACCTTTGACGAATGTTTCGCAGTCGAAAATCGCGATCTCCTCGCCTTCCAATCCCCTCTCGTTTAAAATATCAATCTCCCACACCTCATCCCTTAAAGTGTAGCGTACCCAGCCCGGGGTGTACACAATGTACGAGGATGGGGGTGGAGAAACAGCTTCTATCGCAGCAAACTTCTTAAGGAGTTGAGCTTTGTCCTTTACAATCCCTTCGCTTATGCTTTTAAAATGCTGTGCAATGTCTTCACCTTCTAGGTCGGGGAGAAAAAACTCTGGCAACGAAGTGAATATTTGCGGGTTTTTGACGGGAAACTCTACGCCAAACTTCTCCATCTCTTCCATAATCTCGGCGATCTTGGGCTGGCCGCCTTTCCAATCCCCGCACAAGTCTGGGGCATAGTTCTCGACCGCCTTACGCCCAAACGCCTTGAACGCCATTTCCTCGGGCAGGATGGAATAACCAAGTGAATTAACAGTCATTTGAGATCAGTAGTAGACAAGAAATTCATCGCGATCGGTGTAATAAACACCTACCGCTTCAAGAGAGGTCGCATCGATTATCGAGACGTTCTTACGCCGGTAAGGGTACCCGTAATGGCCGAAGAAATACTTGTAATCGTCTCGGATACCGTGCCTGGCCAGGTCGTTATCCCTGAACCACACGTAACCTGGGCCGTGCAATACTGTTTCACGAGTCACTTCCCTCGTGGCATGAGGATAATAGGCATGTGCGAGCCGGAATTCGCCACCCAGCTCCAGGCTCAAAGGCGCATTTGACAACAACGAGATGTATTTTACCCGTGTCTGCAGGTCTATCTCTCTCAACGCTTTTAAAGTAGACTTTACTTCCTTTTTGCGAATATCTTCTACTGGCATTACAAGGCTTTTAAGGATATAGTTTTCGTTATTACCCAGTATAAGTGTGGCTTGGTCTTTGTCAACCATTTCACACACTTTTGCAAGCATTTTTACAGGCGAGGTTCTCTTCGTGAACCGAAAAAACGGCTTGTGGTGTATAATGTCGCCTACAAACACATAATGATAGCGCAGGGACGGGTCTCGGGCCAAAATCCTCTCCAGGACTTCGACCCTGCCGTGCAAATCCCCCACAAAAGCCCAAGGCCCTTGGTCAGACGTCATAAATCCGGGCCTCAAGGCACCACGGATTCAGTTTACAGTAATTTTCGAAGGCGAGGGCGGGGGAGTGACGCTTTAACAGTTGGAGCAGGAAAAGACGTTGCCAAAAGGTTGAGAAGGCCATGAAAGTTTTTAAGCAGCCCATAGTCTATCACACGTACCGAGAATCGACAACCCTTAAAGCCCCTTTGTGATCTTTTGCTAACCAGACACAGTAATGGCCGGGGAAATCAACAATTACATGGACTATTGTACACCCGAGGCGACTAAGGTAAAACCCTCTCATAAGTGTACAAAGCGTTATTCGGCTCGGTGTGAAAAAGTTTCTGTGAAAGATTGAACTGGTTAATAAAGAAAGTTGCAGCGATTACGACTCCGAACCAAATCCATCTCGTCTTTTTTAAATCTTCAATCGACGTCTCTAGGTTTTGAATCTTATCTTTTAGATCAGACTCCGTCCTTTCGATAATCTTTAAAGTTGCACTGTTCGCCTCCGCCGAGCGATCAATCCGCTCTTCGTGCCTGGTCAGGATACGGGAAATGTTTTGATTCGATTCAGAGATCTTGTCTACTGCCTGCTCAAGTTTTGAAAGCATTTGCCTACTTAACTCGTCAAAAGCCTGTAGCCTTTCCTCAAGCACAGTTAATCTCGCATCAGGGGAAATTGAAAGTTTGGGAATTAAAGACAAAATAAACACCCCAGTCAAAAGCCTATACACATAGCTTTCAACCAGGGTGTTGGGTGTTTTTACCAGAGGCCCGGAATTACTTGACCGGTGAGGGCGTAGGCGCCGAGGGAAGCGATAAGGCCGATAAGACCAAGGCGGGAATTCCAGAGTTCGATTTGCTCAGGGCTCGGTTCTTGCATTTTAAAAATCCTCTTGCTTACAGGCTTTAACCGGTTTTTTCTCCGAATCGCGGAGCATTGTCAGGAAACGCTGACATTCCTTCGATTCACGATCTCGAATCTGTCTCTGGCCGAGGTGGTAAGTGAGGAAAGCGGGTTTCATTGGTCGGAAAGTGTGTTTACAGGGCTTTCAACTCTACCAGTCGTAGGGCTTGTCCTGCTTACCGTTGTCGAGTTCGTTTAATTTATCATTAAAATCGGCTAGTATCTCACTTAGATTATTAAGAAATTCCGGATCGATAGGTGTGTTTACACCTTTGAGAAGTCGCTCTTTGAACGGGGCGACTCTTCTCTCTTTGAAAAATTCTTCGTAATATTCGAGGGAAGTAAAGTGAAAGGGTCGAAGGTGGTTATCTGGGCGATGTTCTTTCTGGAATTCAGTAAGCTTGTTCCAGACTTTTATTCCGGATTTGTTAAGATTATTAGGCCTGTCCATAGTTAAGATACCTAATTAATAGGTAACGCCCACTGCAAGACTCGAACTTGCGACCTACGGATTAGAAGTCCGTTACTCTATCCAACTGAGTTAAGTGGGCTTATTAGAGGTTGGCAGATATTTGAAGATAGGTAACCAACCTAATCGGAACGGAGAGACTTGAACTCTCATGTCTTTCGACGACGCATTTTAAGTGCGTTGTGTCTACCAATTCCACCACGTTCCGGTGTTATTCCTCTAAAGAGGAAAGAAATTCATCCCAGCTACCCCCGTAATGAAGTATGTTATGGCAATTGTGGCACAAGAGATCACATTTGTCAACCTCTTTTTCAATTTTCTGCCACTTTAAATTGGCAAAACACCTCCCGTCTAGGGCAAACTCTTTTTCAGCAGATACCCTGTGATGAAAACATAAAGCTGCCGGTCTAGACTCTCCGCACTGTTGACATTTCCCTCCTTTTCTCTGTAAAGCTTTCCACTTATTTAAATATCCCCTAGACTTTTGTTTAGTATAGGTGCTTTCTCCGGGAACTATTATCCTATTTTTGTACCTCCAACGTCCTCTACAACTAGCACTACACCAGTTTTTAAGTCTGCCTTTAGTTTTTCTGACATTTACTATGTCGCAGTCACATCCTCGGCATTTTGTAATAACAGTAAAGGTATCCATAAGGGATAAGTTATAATAGGAACCCCGGGGATTGAACCCGGACAAGACACCCGTTATAAGCAGGCCGCTCTACCAATTAAGCTAGGCTCCCTTTAAAGGGGATAGTATAAACTAATCCCCGTTAAAGTTAACTGCCTTGCCCCCTGTCGCGCTTCTTGGCGCCATTTCTGCTCGTGGCGCTGAGCCTGGTGTTCAGGCCGTTGCCCTGACGAGTCTTTTTCGGTTTGCCCTTGGCAAAGGTGGAGCTGAGGGTGGTGGGCGACGGCTTTTTGGCCATTTCCTTGGAGAGGAGACGATGTCAGTATAGCACGGGATCCTGTCAGATCAACCGTTCGAGGTTGAAGCGAGACGCTTCAATCAAAATAGCCTCGTTTAACTCTTTCCGGGCTTCCTCCTCCTTGCTCTCAAAATGCTTAGAGGCAAGCCAGCCGGACGCCGAGAGAAAAGCGGTTACAGGGACGGCGAATCTCCTCGCAGAGTCACTAGAGAATACTCCAATAAACGCTACTAGAAAAGTGAAGTATAGTGAGAGTTGGGCAGTAGACCTGGACTTTTCCTTTAAAGATTCAATCTTTTTCATTATCTCTCTCATTTTATCGTGGACGGTGAAAGTGCTCATGGGGTTTAAGGCAACACCTTGTCACCTTAGCACGACAGTGGGCTCGCTGCGCAATGAGTCAAAATACTCCACCAAACCGTCCACGATCCCTGACGTGTCAACCAGGTCCGAGCAGGTAAACACGTCGATGGCGGCGGATTCCCACTCCGGCCAGGTATGGATCGAGCAGTGCGAGGTAGTTAATAGGGCGAGGTGGGTAAATCCGCCATTAAATTGATGCGAACTTGTACTTATTATTTCCGCCCTACACTTAATGAGTAAATCAGTAATAAACGGTTCGTACTCGTGTAAGTTAACAAGCCTAGAAACATTGCCGCACTCATAAAGGTTAAGCAAGACGTGCTTGCCCATGCTACAGTCGAGTAACATAAAACGCCTCGCTTTTATCCTCAGAAGCTTTCAACTCATGCATTTTAAATAATTCGGGCGGGAGTATATGAGGTGTAAAATGTCTCAAGTACCGGCCACGATTCCTGTAAGGGGTGGAAACACAAACTTTATGGCCCATCACCGCCAAAGATACAATCTCTTTGACCATGCTATCAAATTTCTTTTTCGTCCAAAGGTAGCGGCAACCATACGAGCCGTACTGGTAGGGAAAGTTAAAATATATTACAGTGTTATTGTCCACTGCTGTGGTTTTAAAGGTGTAAATGTCGCGAACTTGGAAGTCCACTTGTCTTTGTGAATTGACTTGCGACCATTCTTGTAAAGCGTTGTAATCAGGGGTGACAGGGGTATGCTCCCCGACAAACATCCATTTGTTATAATGGTAGTAAAAACCGCTCATTGACAATATGCAGTAATACCGGGCTGTGTCGGTCCAGTTCCTTAGGATTCTACCTCTATCCTTGTTATTAAACGAGGCAAGTTCTTTGCAGCGTTGGGTCCAATTCTTTCCATTATCGTACTCCTGCTCCCATACCTCTTTAATCAGTTCGTGCGCAGTAGGGACGAGCAGAAACTTATGCAGCTCGAGCATGTATCGTTCTTTGGTGCAGAGGGTGAGTTTAGGCGAGGAGGAGAAATAGGGCAGATCTGCTTGCGCTGTGTCAATACACAAGACGTGGTGGTTGTTTAGCTCGGGATAAAGTTCGAGGAATTGGAAATGCGTGTCCGTACTGCGCCCCGGACAGTGTATTACCTGTTTCATAGTCCAGGCAAGGAGATTTTATGCCAATCTTTGCCGTTCCAGTAAGAAATTAGCCGTCTTGAGAAGATTCTTACCGTGCCCGGAGGCGGACCATAGAAATTCTTACCTTTTTTGTCATTAGAACTAAACAGCTTAAGCATTTTGTACCTTGTATAGGCTTCGCAGCCTTGGCAGAGTTCTTCCGCCTTGTGAACAAGGTATTTTACCTCGCCGAAAGTGATTTTCTCATGCGCGAGGTCGAAATACCCATGGTTTAAGTATTCAAACTTCCCATTTGGCCGTGGATTCAAAAAAAATTGATTCACTTGTAAGAGCCTGTTGCTAGTGAATTGGTTTACGTTGGCATCATTAACCATATTACCAAACTTTTGCAAATCCGACACTCTAAAGTCCTTGTAAGTATCGGATAAAGTCACTAAAATTCGGATTTCTTGGGAACAAGAAGTGCTCGATGTAGTCATTCGCGAACTCAGCACCAAAATACGCCTTCAGGATACCACGAGCGGGGTCGTGCGTGGCCATGTACTTGCAATAAGCGGTTGGGGGCAAGGCTTTAGCCCCTGAAACCCCCTCCAGCATGCTGTAATACAACGATAATGTTATGTTACAGGCACTGTAAAACTCAGAATACACTGATTTCTCACCTTTCTTAAGCCAAAGCCAAGGTGAAAAGTGTTTCTCAAGGTCGTAGTGTTTGGATTTTAACCGGTCCCGGGGTAAATCCGGCCCTAAATACGGCTTTATAAGTGTTAAATCTTGGGCTTGGGGGTGAAAATCCACCGCACCAAACGATTTTCCCGGCATTTCAATGTATTCACACCCAAATACCGGCGTATTCACCCCGTTCAAAGGGAAAATTGCCATGGTCTGGGCGGTAAATTTTCCCGGAACGTGCAAAATACACTCGCGTCGAAGCGATTTCTCGCTTTCATACGCTTGTGAAACAAGCGTAGCGGCTTTTACTCCCCTTTTCGAGGCGATTCCTCGGCGATAATCACCCCTGTGTAAGGGGAATTCTTGTAATTGAGACGGATTTATCGGCATTCAGCCTCCAAGTAAGCAGATCGCCCTCTTTCCATCCGAGCTGTCCGATCACGTCAGGCGGGAAAGTGATCGTGTAATCTTTGCCTATTACGGTGGAAAAGGTGAATTTCACCGGAGAAAGCCCCTTTTTAATGTGATTTTCTAAATCTTCGCACAAATCATCCGTCATGGTGTCTACGTACTGAGACAGTCCGATGGCCAAGTTCATTAACTTGTCATTGTCGCTCGGATCGATCTTCGCGTTGTCGAGCAGCCGCAACAAAGCGTCCAAATTGCTTTGAACAGAGCCTGTGAATTTAAGAAGTTTTTGCTCGTAATCGTCCAAGTCTTCAGTAAAAGTCGAAGTCATAATGGTTTAAGCGGGGCCGAGTCCAAATCTTAGCAGATTATCCCCAGGGCCAAGGCGCTCGCTACTTTCCATAACGCAGGAAATATCGCCTGTAGGCTGACCATCTACCGACGCTGGGGCGGATTCCGAGGCTGGCGCAGCAGTCGATGTACGAGTTGAACTCGAACCAGGGTGTTGTCTCAGCTTCACGACTTGTCGTCTCCTTTTGAGAGTACTTGCTCAACCATTTTAGCATATTTTTTGGGAACATGTCCAATCCGCATTTGAAATCTTTGCCATTTAATCCCCCATAACAAGCGCCATTTGAACATTGTAACTAGAATCCAAAGCCTGAAGCGGGCAAATATCTGCAAATAAAGATATTCGCTTACGTTTCGGTCTTGAAACACAATCCAGGCCAAAACTATTAAAGGGAGTAAGTAATAAAAAGTCAAGTCTTTTGCGCAGTCATAAGATCTTTCAACGTCTCTGCGGAGTTAAGCACTGAGACAGGCACAAAATAGGCAGCTCGACCTCCGGCCGGGTCCGACCAATACTCCTTTTTCATCACGTCACCTGAAACGCACCAACCTTGTATAAGAATCTCATCCCTTTCAATAGTGACAAGGACCATGTTTTTATCCGGGCGTTCATTCCTTTGAACGATTAAGTCATAACAATGCCTGCTTCGGGTTTTAACCTCGATGTCATAGGGGAGATCGGAGCTGCCCCACCTCGGCAAAGACTCGTTGAAAACTGCTTCCTCAAGGCCGAGATGCGCCGCTACGGCCATTTCCCCCATCGCCCCCAGCTCGTGCATTTTTAGCGACCTTACTCCTTGAGCCGGGGCCCCGTTTCTTCCCACCAGTCCCTTGGACTGGTTCTCTTTTTGGCGCCTTTGAGCTTCTTGCAGAGCAGCGTGCTTTAGTCTCGGTTCCAGCTCGATTTTTAACATTTGCCTTAGGGGATTTGCTCGATTTTATAAATTCTCCCCACCTGCTGTCAATATCCCCCTTGCCCAGATTCTCCTTCAGCCATTTATTGAACTTTCTGGGAGAGATTCCCGCCTTTTCCGCCTCAGCCTTCATAACGTCTTTACGCCCCTGTGGCGCAGGGGGGGTCTCAGGGATACTCTCAGTCATCCAGACCGACCTTGCAGGCGATTCTAGGCACCGCACAGAGGCGATTTGACCGCATATATAAGCATCTAGATCGCCGCCCGGGTGGGACAGCCGCTCTAAGTCGGACGCCTTCGACTTGGCCATCTCCAAGTCCTCTCTGACCGAGCTTATCTCTGTCCCAATAAGACTAGAGATTGGAATACCGATTACATAAGTTGCAAGGTCTCGGCTAAGTTTCCATTTCTTCATCACTTTATCCACCGCTTGCTCTTTGGTAGACGATTTCTTTACAGTGTTTATAAACACATCTAAGTCGTTAAGTACTGTTATCACGGCGTTTAATCTCGACTCCTTCGCCTTCCACTCTTGCATTTCCTTGCCGTGCAATTCGCACAAATAATCCACCCTGGCTTTATACCAGAATGCAATGGCTTGCCTCACACCTACAGTGACCGGCTTGCCATCAATCCCTACAGCGACACACGACACGTTATGAACGTGTTTGAGTCCCGTATTCTTTACAAGAGACGGAATACTTAAATCTCTGTCTTCGGCCGTCTTGAACACAAGCACAATCCTTATCCCGTCTCTGCTGGAATGGTCGGACGCGTCAACAAGACCGGGCAATTTCTCCGCCTCAGCCAGCTCTCTGACTCGTTCAAGAAATCTTTCTGACGACCCTTGGGCCAGGCGGGTAATTACAAGGCCCGGACGTTTTGACCGCTTGCCCCATACAATATTATCGTCTTTTACCCATTGCCCATAGGCTGTGATGGCCCCTTTGCCTGTTAGTAACGCTTGAACAACACCTTCATCTTTGACTATTCTACCGCCTTGCGGAGGCTCAGGGGGCCTGGTAAACCTCCCAGCCAAAGTGCTATCGCGTATTTTCGGTGATTTAATCCACGAGACAGTGGCGTTCGCAACATCAGACAAAGGCCAGGAAATGTGCGAGCAAGCATAGCCGGATGCGATACCTTGTGTGCCCGTCAGCAACAGAGTGGGAAGCAAAGGAACTATACGCACAGGTTCCTGCTTGCTGCCGTCGTAATTATCGCGCCATTCCCCCACACTTTTAATCACCTGCTCGATGTACAGTTTCTGCGATATTGACGTCGAGCGTACTTCCAGGTAACGGGCAGCGGCTGGCGAATCGTCCGACACCATTTGACCGGCATATTCTCCCGTTTGAATCGATCCACCAGCATTGCCGTGCAAATCGGTAAGAGTGTATCGCTGAGAACTTTGCTGCCCGAGGTTTATAATGGTGCCGGAGCAATTACCTTGTGGGTGATAAGTCCCTAAGGTATGGCCTTCGACCCGGGTCACCTTGCAATACGAGGAGGACGGCTTGAGGTCAAGGTCTTTTAACGCGAGGAGCACTCGGCGTTGTGACACTTTTAACCCGTCGACTATATCGGGCAACGACCTGTTAAATATTGCTGTCGAGTATGATAAAAAATCGTGCTTAATCTCGTCAACTATAGAGACTGTTGTTATTGACATTTCTTACAAAGATTTTCGTTTCAATAAAGCTTTCTCGTACGGAGAAGGATTTAAGTATTTAAGGATGAATTCTTTCACCCCTATCGACTCGAGTTCTTGAACGTAAAAGTTCGCACGGGCCAAAGCCGTCTGTCTCGAACATTTTCTCACTTCTGTACGGCCAGGCCATTTATTCAGGTCAAGTTCCTCAGGGCAATCTTTTGCCAATTGAGAATCTTTAAGGCAAGCTTGTTCTATGGCAAATGCTTCCAATCTGGTGTTAAATTGCTTGGCAAATATTTCCTTGCCGTACTCCAAATCCTTCCTGGACTCTATTCTTCTGGCTATGCCAAATTTAACATATTTTTTGTACCGGGAGAGAGAGTAAGTATAAAAAACGGTCTGGTAATCATTTTCGGCCTTTAAAAGATTTTTAAGCGAACTTCCTAACTTAGGGGCGGCACAGCATGCAAGGCCTTTGCCCCCTAAACAATGATGGGGACTTGCCTGATAAATTTGATTATGCCTTAAGCACTTAAAGTTTATTTTTGTATGAGAGTCAATATACTTTCCTACTCTCTTGATCAGTGGATTTTTTATACTTAACTTGGA